>ORMF010527765.1_pt1 | contig 69962 bp, 53 predicted proteins | sample 1779871 | NCBI WGS metagenome assembly ORMF01 (sample SAMEA104232316, study PRJEB22302) | groundwater metagenome | biome: forest; feature: aquifer; material: groundwater | place: USA | collected 2011-08-07 | depth 5.4 m | reverse complement strand
TGAAGTTCAGCATGCCGGTTGACAGTCTTCGCTTGTGGGCTGGTAAGCAGAAAACCGTGCCCTACTGCTACAAGAGCGCAACGCCCGATCCGAAGAGGACGACCTGGACATTGGATCTGATGTGCGAAGGCCTCAATCACCCGCCGTATCCGCCAACGCCGGGAGACACGATCCAGATCGAGGGCCACGGATTAAAGGGCAAACCGATTACGGTCGCCTATCTCTGGACTAATGCGGCAGGATTGTTGCCGGGCAAGCTGCCGACAAAGCCGCTTATCCATGGAGATACGCTTAAACAGTGGCTCCGCCTCCCGATGCCGAATCTCGTCAACGTCCTTGGCGAGCTCGCCGATCAGGGGGTTTTCCCGATCGTCGTGGGTGGAGCGGTTGGCGACACGCATTCAGTCTATCTCAAGAACGTCGGGGATCTGTTGAAGTCGCTGGCAAAGCCGGTCCGCAATGGGCCCTTCATTCTTCACGACAGCACAACGCTCGGAGAATGCTTCGACTCACTGGGCGGCAAGCTGGTGAAGAAACAGATCAAGGGCATTTCACCCGACAAGATCAAGCATCGCTTGTTTGCGGAAGCGCTCACGCTGAAGCTCAACATCCTGGCGAGCCGTCATGGCAAGTTCCCGCCCGGATTCGATACGTTGATCTATGATTATCATAAATTCCGGCCCGGGCCGTTCGACGGGAAGCATATTTCGGAGATCATGAAACAGATCGAAATGTTCCTGAGCTGCAAAGGGAATCCGAAGCCGTTGGCGGATGCAATGGACTATTTCTTTGTTCTCAGGAGACTTAACGGTGCCTTTAGCGGACCGATGGACACGGTGCGTTGGAACGACTGCGTGAAGCTTGTGCTGAAAGGGGTCAGGAAATTGAAGGATGTTCCTTTCCTTCGAGCCGAACCGGGAGCGCTTGCGCAGTTTGTTGATGCGCCGTTTGAGCAATCGTCGGTGAACAGAACGCCTGCGACATACGAGCTGCTGCAAAACTATCCGAATCCGTTCAATCCGACGACAACGATTCAGTTCGAGCTCGCCGAGCCGGCCGAGGTGACGTTGAAAGTGTTCAACGCGCTCGGTCAGGAGATCGCAACATTGCTCGACCGTGAATTGATGGAGGATGGCACTCAGGATGTCGAATTCAATGCCAACACCCTTCCCTCAGGGGTCTATTTCTATCGGATCATCGCTCAGGGTTTGGGCGATGAGGAAGAGGGGATCGCCGGGCAGAGATATGTGAGCGTGAAGAAGATGCTGTTGATCAAGTGAGAAGTTCCGCCGCAGGCGCCTGCCAGCCATCTCTCCGGCTGGGATGCGCCCTCCGGCGGGGAAAACGCAATAGTAAAAAAGCCGGTCCTCTGAAGAAGGATCGGCTTTTTTATTTTTCAAATCGTGGAAAAACCACGCGTTTCTAAGAATATAATGATATGAAATATGAGTAATTTGTAGGGGTTTGAGAAAATTCTAATATTTTTCTTGTCTTATTTTTTTTTGTCTTGCATGTATTATCTATTGACTTTTTGAAATGATACGCTTATAATGTACAATGTTTTCCCGCGGCGGCGCAAGGACTATCGCCGCCGGTCAGAACAGAACGACGCGCAAAATCCATCAGAATCAATCTATCACACAATCCGTCTTTTATCATCACCTATTGCGAGGAGTGAAGTATGAAACGATTTGTACAACTGTTCCTGCTTGTCTGTGCGATGATCTCGGGCTTCGAAACTACGGCCGTATCGCAGTCTCAGGTTCCGGCAGTGGTCGCGCTGGACGATTCCGTCCCGATTCTGGGCAGCGTCCTGCTCGATCCTTCCAATCATCCGGTAACATTTCCGGCTAACAGTTTTTTTGATGTCTTCACAGAACTGTCGCTTGATTTTTCCGGATCGTCCCGGGCTCCGGCTCCGGGCACGCCGCACACTTTTGTCTGGAATGGTATGGCAGATCTTCGCGGCAGTAATCCTACGGGCCAAGCCGGCATGTTTAGAAATAATGAGCTCGAGCTGGTAGTCAACATTAACCCGAGGTCGCCTGTTGGCGATGAACAAACATTCGATACGGAGATGTTGTCGTTAAGTATTTCCGGTGGAAGTTTACCTGCCGGAGTTAGAGTTCGAGAGAGCCCCACGCTTGCCTCGAGGGGTTGGTGCTTCAGAGTGAGGGCGAGTGATGGTAGCGGCAGGTATATGACCAGTAGTTTCTTCGACGTCTTCCTTGAACTTAGTGTGGACGGTGGTGGAACCTGGATCCCTGCCGATGGATCCGTACGGCTTGAAGCCAAAATACCTCCCAAATTGACTACGTATTCTCCACCGGGTCCCGTACCCGCAGGGATAGCTATCGGTGACCTCGATTCTGATGGGCTTCCCGACCTTGTCGTCACCAATCGGACTGCACCTCCATCGCCTCCTGTTGGTGGTTCATCCACTTCCTCGCTAGACTGCGATGTTCGTTACCGTTATGATGGTCTTGACCGATTAGTACGGACTCCCACGTGCGTAGTGCGATCGACTCATACCTATGATGATGGATCCACTCAGCATTTTGATACAGAGATGCTTCAATTAGACCTCAGCGGAGGAACGCTCCCGGGTGGTGTGATGGTTCGCGAAAGTCCAACAAAAGCATCGTTGGGTAGAACTAGTCTTCGATCAATCCCCGAAAACTCATTATTTGAAGTCTCAAGCTTTTTCGATATTTTCACCGAACTCAGTATTGACGGAGGACAAAGCTGGACTCCTCAACCCCCGGCATCATTAGAATTTAGAGATACGCTTCCACACCCAAGGGAGAGTCCATCATTATGTGTACCCGCTGCAACGTACCCAGACGATTTATACCCGCCGGCTGGTGCACTCATGAGTGTAAATCCGGGACCGCCGGTCACGTACAGCAATGGTATGAGGACGGGAAATATACACTTGTCGCCATTCAGGGCGCGTTCATCGCTTCCAGCACTGGGTGTAACACAGGAATATGGCGGTGATCAGGATTGCGATATGCAGATTTCGCCAGGAAGTGGGCAGCCGTTCCAGGATGTGCATGCAGCAGCACATTCAACGGTGCGTGTCACGCATACTTCAGATGACGGAACAACCCGAACATTTGATACTGAGATGCTTTCGTTAGATATTTCAGGAGGAACATTACCGCCGGGTATGATGATTCGTGAAAGTCCAACAAAGCAATCGCTGGGCAAACACACTGTCACTCCAAATGGCGGGGGCTACAAGATTGACAGTTTCTTCGATATTTTTACAGAACTCAGTCTCGACGGTGGGGGGACTTGGTCCCCGTCGGCAGAATCCACGCGTGTCGAGCAAGTACTTTTCCCTCCGGCTCATATGTTCTCCACAACAAATTTTCCTCCTCCCGGAGTATATCAAATGACACCGGCATGCAGCGAAGTCATGTTTGCAAATGGTGCGGATATGCGCGTCGGCTCATTCTTTGATATCTTCCCGGAAGTTGCATTACCTCCGCCGGGCGGCAGTTCGATAAATCCATTCCACTGTCGTTCGCGCCAATCATTGTCTCTTGATGGTGGGCTTTCCTTCTTTGATGTATTTTTTGATGTAACGGGTTCCGTGCGCTGTGATGCCACAAATACCACTCCGACTGAACAATTCTTCGATACAGAAATGCTCGCGCTAGCATTGTCAGGAGGAGGAGGAGGAAGTGGTGGTAGCGTGATGATACGAGAAAGTCCAACACTGCCATCACTCGGAAGGGCAACGATGCATGGTTCTCCTCCGGACATCAGCAGTTTCTTCGATGTCTTTTTCGAGTTAAGTGTCGACGGAGGACAAACATGGTCGCCGGCGCGTTCGCCAATGAGGATCGAGCTCGATTCATTACGGAACGGTTCGATCTCCGGAATGAAATGGCATGATGAAAACGGCAACGGAGTTAAAGATGCTGTTGAATCCAATCTCTCAAACTGGAAAATCGTTCTCTGTGATACACTTGGAAATGTTCTCGATACTGTGCGTACTGATGCGGCGGGCAATTATTCTTTCCCGAGCGTTCCCCCGGGAACCTATCGTGTGAAAGAAGAACCGCAACCCGGTTGGGTTCAAACAGGCGGATCGCCTGCGTATGGTTTTGTGATTGTTTCTGGTGATTCGCTTGCCGGACTTGATTTCGGAAATTTCGCAGCACCGAATCTTTACGGTTACAAATTCAACGACCATAACGGTAATGGTGTTCGCGATCCGGAAGATGAGGGTTTAGAGGGTTGGGAGATTTGTATCTTCCCGAAGAACAATCCTAATTCCGATCTCGGTACAAACAACGGAACTGCAACATTTTCAATGCAGCTAGGATTGCCTCCCGGTGAACCCGTTACCGGAACGCTCCGCGGCTTTAATGTCACAAAACGAAACGCTATTACTGCCACTCAGCAAAATGAATCAGCTGCTATGCGAGCTAGTCATTTTGAAAACGGAGATATTCCAACAGAGATGCTTGCGCTTGACCTTCAAGGAAGAGGTCAGAATGCAAGCAGCTTCTTCGATATTACGTATCGTGAATCGCCTACAAAGCGTAAAGGGTGGGATGGAACGATTAAGGGAAACCTGAGAGAGAGCCCGACGCTGGGAATGGTTAGATCAAGCTTCTTTGATGTCTTCTTCGATATCGCAATTGATGAATCGGGTGTTCACCGATCCCTTCACGCTCAGATTCTGTTAGAGGCTGATCTGGACGGTGATGGTGTGCCTGATCCGATCAGACCAGGTGTCGTCTACACCGGAGGTCCGGTTGTACTCTACGATGATCAAGGAGCACCTGCTGGTACATTGGATAGTTTTACATATACTGTTGGCGACCTGGCTTCTCCATCTAATCCAATCTGCGTAAAGACAGACAAGACTGGAAAGTATTGCTTCATGCCGATGCCGCCCGGTACGTGGAACGTCATCGAACATCCACAGCCCTGCTGGGATCAGACGACACCAAATCCTCCTCCGATAACGGTAGTGAGCGGAACAACACTTCCGCAGATCGACTTCGGCAACCATGAACGCGAAGGGACGATCTGCGTCGCCAAGTTCGACGACATCAACCACAATCAGCTCCGGGACCCGGGCGAGCCGCCGATGCCGAATGTCGGCTTCGTCCTGACAGATCTAGCAACCAACCAGGCTCAGAACCAGGTGACCGATGCCGCCGGCGTACTCTACTTCAGCAATCTCCCGCCGGGAGATTACCGATTGACGGAGATTATGCCGCCGGGATACACGGTGAGCCGGCCGAAGACGGGGGAGGAATTCTTCCCCATGCGCGATTGCGAAACCACCAAGGTCGAATGGTTGAATGCCGCGGCGTTAACCGATTCAACCTTCCGCACGGCAACGTATGAAGAGTGGGCGACCACTGTCGATATCAAGAACGCCCGGAAGCCGATCAAGTGCAAGCCGGACAAAGTGGAGTTCAAGGTCAACCTGGTCGTACCGCCGCCGAGCACGGGCAATAACTTCTATGCCAGTCTCGTGCTGAAGTTCAGCATGCCGGTTGACAGTCTTCGCTTGTGGGCTGGTAAGCAGAAAACCGTGCCCTACTGCTACAAGAGCGCAACGCCCGATCCGAAGAGGACGACCTGGACATTGGATCTGCTGTGCGAAGACATCACTCACCCACCGTATCCGCCAACGCCGGGAGACACAATCCAGATCGAGGGCCACGGATTAAAGGGCAAACCGATTACGGTCGCCTATCTCTGGACTAATGCGGCAGGACTGTTGCCGGGCAAGCTGCCGTCAAAGCCGCTTATCCATCCGAACGGAGATACGCTTAAACAGTGGCTCCGCCTCCCGATGCCGAATCTCGTCAATGTCCTTGACGAGCTCGCCGATCAGGGGGTCTTCCCGATCGTTGTGGGCGGAGCGGTCGGCGACACGCATTCAGTTTATCTCAAGAACGTCGGGGATCTGTTGAAGTCGCTGGCCAAGCCGGTCCGCAACGGGCCCTTCATTCTTCACGACAGCACGACGCTCGGCGAATGCTTCGACTCACTGGGCGGCAAGCTGGTGAAGAAACAGATCAAGGGCATTTCACCCGACAAGATCAAGCATCGCTTGTTTGCGGAAGCGCTCACGCTGAAGCTCAACATCCTCGCGAGCCGTTACGGCAAGTTCCCGCCTGGATTCGATACGTTGATCTATGATTATCATAAATTCCAGCCCGGGCCGTTCGACGGGAAGCATATTTCGGAGATCATGAAACAGATCGAAATCTTCCTGAGCTGCAAAGGGAATCCGAAGCCGCTCGCGTCACCGCTCGATTACTATTTTGTGCTGAGAAGAATCAACGGCGCGTTCAGCGGACCGATGGACAGCATCCGCTGGAGTTGCCTGAAGCTCCAGTTGAAGGGCGTGCGGACGCTGAAGGACGTTCCTTTCCTTCGCGCGGAGCCGGGAGCTGTTGCGCAATTTGTTGATGCACCGTTTGAGCAATCGTCGGTGAACAGAACGCCTGCGACATATCAGCTTCTGCAAAACTATCCTAATCCGTTCAACCCGACCACGACGATTCAGTTCGAGCTCGCCGAACCGGCCGAGGTGACGTTGAAAGTCTACAACGCGCTCGGTCAGGAGATGGCGACCTTGCTCGACCGTGAATGGATGGAGGATGGCACTCAGGATGTCGAGTTCAATGCCAACACTCTTCCCTCAGGGGTTTATTTCTATCGGATCATCGCTCAGGGTTTGGGCGATGAGGAAGAGGGGATCGCGGGGCAGAGGTACGTGAGCGTGAAGAAGATGCTGCTGATAAAGTAAAAAGTTCCGCCGTAGGCGCCTGCCAGCCATCTGTCGGGCGGGGATGCGCCAATGGCGCAAATAGTAAAAGAGCCGGTCCTCTGAGGAAGGATCGGCTTTTTTATTTTTCAAATCGTGAAAAAACCACGCGTTTCTAAGAATATGATGATATGAAATATGAGTAATTTGCAGGGTTTCCGGAAATTCTCTATTGACTTTTTGGCCTAATTAGGGTATAATACTACTTACCAGGCGGCCTTCATTTGCCTGTTCTCACGCCATCGCTGCATCATAAGAAAATCAATTCTCGAAAGAGACGAAGGTTGATCGATCGGTGAACAACTGAATAAGTCGGCTCACATTCTTTTTGGCTTTTCCAGTCACGACAGGGAAGAGATGATGAAAACACTACGGTACTCTGTTGTTCTGATTCTGATACAGACTTTTGGTACATCTGTGTTCGGCGCACCATCCGATCATCTTTCCACCGGTACGTCATACGATCTCTCAACCTTGACGGTAAGTTTCGCTTCTCCTCCTGTGATCACGAGTTTCACTCCCACCACCGGTCATACCGCAACAGGAGTGACGATCAACGGCTCTTCGTTCACCGGCACGACCGACGTCTCCTTCAACGGTGTGAGCGCACCTTTCACCGCGACTACTGATGTCAAAATCACGACAAACGTCCCTGTGGGGGCAACCACCGGGTTTATCACGGTGACAAACCCGGACGGTACAGGAAGTTCTCCGACCCAATTTGTCGTGGACAACGTTGCGCCGGCCGCTCCGATACTCACTGCCACCGTCCCACCGTCTCCATCTAACAATCCAAATCCGGCGGTGAAGGGGATCGCAGAACCGAATTCCACTGTGCAAATATATCTCCTCGACAATTGTGCCGGGCCGTTCATTGCCACGACGCATGCCGATTCGGGGGGGAATTTTCAGGTCATCGTCAATGTCCCCGATAATTCGACGACGGCATTTACCGCCACGGCCTCCGATTCCGCTGGGAATATCTCGGTCTGCTCAGCTGCGCTGACATATATCGAAGACAGTACTCCGCCCGGTCCGCCGTCGTGCAACGCTTCGTCGCCGAAATCTCCGGCGAATAATAATTCGCCCAACATCCTCGGCACAGGCGAGCCGGGCTCGACGGTCACCCTCTATACAAATCCCGCGTGTTCAGGATCTGCCGCCGGGAGTGGAAGGGCGACCGCCCTTGGTCTGTTCAGCATACTGGTCAACGTTGCCGATAATACCGCCACGATATTCTATGGCCATGCCGAGGATTCCGCGGGGAACGTTTCTGCATGTTCATCAAGCGGCTTCCTGTACCTTGAAAACAGTAATCTTCCGCCGAACTCACTCTGCGGCTTCAAGTACCTCGATATCAACGGCAACGGTGTGTATGAACCGGGGCTCGGTGAAACGGGTGTCGCAGGTTGGGAAGTGGTGGCCATTGGTTCTCCGGGCGATACGCTGCGGACAACCACCGATGCCGCTGGCTACTACTGCTTCGGTGGTTTGACTGACACCATGTACAGAGTGTTTGAGGCCGGAACAGCGGGGTACATCCAGACAGGCGGTCAACCGTATTATCTTCTGCCCGTTGCAGACTCGTCACAGATCGATTCGATCGATTTTGGGAATTTCAAATCGGGAAGGATTGAAGGCGCCAAGTTTGATGATCTCAACGGAAACGGGGGACGAGATACAAATGAGTCCGGCCTGAAGGACTGGATGATTTGCCTCTCCCCAAAACAGGTGCCGCCGCGGTTTGGTTTTCATCATGTCAGTGGTGCCGCGTACGTTACGCTGAACAATCTTCCCCCCCTCCCTCCGGGTTTTGACTTTATGCCGTTGACCGGATATATCCACATGGGCTTTGGCAACCAGATCGGCGCTCTGCTCCCGGTCGACGGGCCGACAGCGTTCTTTAAATCGGTCGTTGGTCTGAGCAACGAGGTCGAAGTTACGGACTACAAGGAGGGGGGATATTCATCGGGCGGAATTCAAACGCATGGCGGCGTCTATTCGAGTTTCTTTGATATCTTTGTCAAAATCGAGGCGAAGGGTCCGGCAGGGGCCGCATATGTCACGCGCACTCCCGTGCACTTTACCGGTGATCTCAATGGCCCAAGGCCTGGACCCGGCACGGTGCTCAGAGGTGGCCCCGTTACGATGTTCGACAAATCAACCGGACAGCCCGGTGGCAGACTTGATTCGCTCGTGCTGACGTTCGGAAATCCGGTGTCTCCGACAGATCCCTTATGTGCGACGACCGACAGCAGTGGAAATTATCATTTCATTGATTTGTTGCCCGGCATCTATAACGTGCGCGAGCAATCACAGCCCTGCTGGCTTCCGACCACGCCTGTTCCTCCAACCTTGACGGTCATGAGCGGCGACAGTATTACCAATGTCGATTTTGGCAACCAGCAGGGGGGCGGAAAGATCTGCGTGACAAAGTATTACGACGGCAATCATAACCAACAGCATGATCCTAATGAACCGCCAATGGCGGGCGTCACGTTCAATCTCGTCGGCGCAAATCCGGTTCACACGTATTCGGCGATCACTGATATCTCTGGCAGAGTATGCTTTGATGGTCTTCCCCTGGACACGTATACGTTGACGGAGACTGTGCCTGCCGGTTATGAAGTCATCAAGCCGAAAGCAGGGTTCGACATTTTCATCGTCACAGGATGCGAAGAAGATTCCGCGGTGTGGCTCAATGCGGCGAAATATACGGACTCCACCTTCCGGACAGCAACTCCGGAGCAATGGGCGATGGCCCTCGATCACTCCGGCAAGCGGAAGGCCGTCAAGTGCAAGCCTGACAAGGTCGATTTCGTTTTCAACCTGAAGTACCGATTCGGCATACTGAAGATGAAATTCCCCTTCCTGACGAGCGGCGAGATGCGTGTCGGTAAGAACAACCCGACGGGCCCGGTCGTCCTGAGCTGGACGGATCAGAAAGAGGTCACGTTCGACGCGCAGCCTCTCAACGTTCCGGGCCAGGTTCTGGAATTCACGGGTCGCGGAGCCAAGGGGAAACCTGTTTCGCTGACATATCAGTGGACGACTCCGGCAGGCGGAATCATTGATAAAGGTTCATTGCCGCTTCACCCATCGATGGTGGACGATATCATCAAGACCAACTATCCCCGGCTGCCGATGCCGAACCTCCACAACGTCGGAGAGGACCTGCAGAAGCTCGGAAAGTTCCCGATCACGATCGGCGCATCATCTGGTCCGCACTCGGTCATTCATTTCAAATACGCCGACGTCCTCAAATCGTTCGTGAAGATCGCACCGAGCGGGACGCGGTTCCACACAGATTCCACGCACTGTCTCGACCTCGTGAACGGGAAACAGATGCTGAGACAGTTCAAGAGCCTCCCGCCGGACATCGTCGGCGGCAATAAGCTCTTTGCTGAAGTCCTTGCACTCAAGCTCAACATCCTGGCAAGCGAAGAGGGAAGGTTCCCACAAGGTCTGGCCGATCTCATTTACGATAACAGCGCTGTTGATCCTTCGCCTCTCGACTCTGCGTCGGTCGACGACATCTCTATGCAGGCGGACACGATCTTGAGCTGTAACGGCAATCCGAAAGGGTTAAACCTTTTGGCGATTGATTACTACGTCGTTGTTCATCGGATCAACATGGCATTTGCCAGCGCCGACGCCGATACTGAGTCGTGGAGCTGTTCAGATCTGGCGCTCAAGGGTGTGAGATCGCCCAAGTCTGTGCCGTACCTTCGTGCCAACCCGGGAGCAATTCACCCTACAGCACGTCCTTCCATCGCGAATTGGAATGACACACCGTCGGCGTTCGCATTGAAGCAGAACTATCCGAATCCCTTCAACCCGACGACAACGATCCAATTCGATCTGGATGAGCCGGCCAGGGTGTCATTGAGAGTGTATAACACGCTCGGCCAGGAGATCGCTACACTTCTTGACGAACAACAGATGGACGACGGCACGCAGGAGATCGAGTTCGATGCATCGGGATTGACCTCCGGAGTCTATTTCTACAGCATCATCGTTCAGGGCGCCGAGGACCCGGATGAAGGGACGATCGGAAAGCGATTTGTCAGCGTGAAGAAGATGCTTTTGATCAAATGAGTGCCAAGTTAAGCTGTTCCAATTCTATCCGGGTGTGGAGGAGGCAGCGACCTCCTCCAAGTCCCGGACGTGGTAAAACTCTGAAGCCACGCCTGCGTGCCGCAACGCAGCACTACGGCGTGCAGGCACGTAGCGAGGAGTCGGTGTGTGACTGGAAACGGATACGCCCTAAGCGACTCGATCCGCCGAAGGCGGATAACCTGAAAGGGTGCTACGTAAATGACCAGGTTGTAACACAAGTGAACGCACAGGTAGCCTCGTAAAGAGCTAATTGAGATGGACGAGTCCCTATTTGATGGACGAAGTCAGCATCATCAACTGAGGCCAGAGAAGAGTCCACTGTGGACAAACGGTTGATGGCATCTCCGGGGTATTAGCGACGACATGGTCAGACAGAACGGAACGGAACTTGGGAAGCCCTCGCCAGCCCCATCTGCGGGTTAAGGGATGAGAGAAGCGCCTTTGTATAAGGAAACGAAATCGAAGGAAGTTGGCAGGGTGGCGGATGAAGCCGTAGTACTGATGATGTTGCGTTAACGCGCGACGGAGGGAAGGGCTTCTGCTGAACTACGACATCTGAAGAACGGACGGGGCGTGTACTATCCCTAACGGGATTATCAGGCACGGGTAACTCCACGAAATGTTTAGAGGGTGTCGCACGATGATGCTGTTGTGGTAAGGATTCAGGAAAGCCGTATGAGGCAAATCCTCCTGTACGGTTTGACGAGGGGAAAAGGAGAAACAGATAAAATTCTGCGCTCCTTTTCCTACTCTACAAAAAGTAAGAAGTAAAAAGCAAAAAAAAGTCGAGGCTTCGAAAAGGGGGTCGACTTTTTTGTTATATCAATGCCTGGTCAACTGTAAAGCCATCCCGTATCCGACACACCCGTATCGCATATCCGACATCTCGTATCTCTCATCTCATCATCTCAAATACTCATATACTCATATACTCAAATACTCAAATACTCACATCTCTTTGCTTGCATTTCACACCCCTTTTCCCTACATTTTGTCAGGTTTTTCAGTACTATTTCCCGAAATTTGCCTCATCAGGTGATTTTGTATGCTCGAAAATTACATTCCGATCGCGATCATGATGGCGTTCGGAGTTGCCTTCGGCCTGATCATGTCGAAGGCGAGCGAGTGGTTCGGGCCGAAGAACCCGACGGAGCAAAAGCTTTCCACGTATGAAAGCGGGATGGAACCGGTTCGTTCGGCGCACGAGCGGGTATCGGTTAAATATTATCTCGTCGCGATGCTCTTCATCATTTTCGATATCGAGGTTGTCTTTCTCTATCCATGGGCGGTGAATGTCCGTTTTCTCGGGCTGTTCGGACTTGTTGAGATGATCGTCTTTATCGGCATCCTCATGCTTGGGTACGTTTATCTCTGGAAGAAAGGTGCGCTGGAATGGGACTAAATGATTCCGACAAGAGCTTTTTCACGACGCGCCTCGATGAGATCATCGGGTGGGCGCGGAAGAATTCCTTATGGCCGATGCCGATGGGAATTTCCTGTTGCGCCATTGAGATGATGGCCTTCGCCGGCCCGCGAACGGACGTCTCCAGGTTCGGCTCTGAAGTGTTCCGTTTTTCACCGCGTCAAAGCGATCTCATGATTGTCGCAGGAACGGTGACGTATAAGATGTCGCATGTGGTCAGAAAAATCTATGATCAGATGCCCGATCCGAAGTGGGTGATCGCGATGGGCGCATGCACCTCCACGGGCGGAATGTATCGCTCGTATTCGGTCGTCCAGGGGATCGATCTGTTTCTCCCTGTCGACGTCTATGTTGCCGGATGCCCCCCGCGGCCGGACAACCTTCTCAACGGATTGATGGCCGTGCAGAAAAAGATCGCGCGGGGAGAAAAACCCGGGCAGCTCGAAAAAATCTACATTCCGGAGTCGGCCTGATGATGGAGAAAATTCTCGACAAACTTTCATCGCAATTCGGCGGCGCGATTGTCTCTGTGAACGAGTATCGGGGAGAATTGACGATCGTTGTGGCAAAGAGCAGCATCAACGGCGTGTGCAGATTTCTCCGTGATGACGACCTGTCGAGATTTGATTCGCTGCGCGATCTCTGCGGCGCAGATTATTACCGCCCCGACGATCGCTATGAAGTCGTCTATAATCTTTATTCCCTGCCTGGGAAGCGCCGGCTTCGATTGAAAGTGCGTGTCGACGAAGCCGATCTGCACGTTCCCTCAGTGACGGATGTATGGGAAACTGCGAACTGGCACGAGCGTGAAACGTATGATATGTTCGGTATTCTGTTCGATGGACACCCGGATCTCCGGCGTATTTACATGCCGGAGGAATTCGAATACCATCCGCTGAGAAAAGATTTTCCGCTCATGGGCATCCCCGGTTCGCTCCCCCTGCCTCGAAAATAAGCTCCGACGCATGCTCATCGACGATAACGACCCGCAGCGCCGCATCCTCCACGCCCTTGACGATCAGGACACGAATGTCACGTTCGATGATCCTCTCGAGCACGAGATGGTTCTTAACATGGGGCCACAGCATCCGGCGACGCACGGCGTCCTGCGTCTCCTCATTCGCCTCGACGGCGAAACGATCGTTTCCGCGGTCCCCGATCTTGGATATCTCCATCGCGGCTACGAGAAGATCGCGGAGAATTGCACCTATCACGAATTTATCCCGCACACAGATCGCCTTGACTATCTGTCGCCTCTCGCCAATAATGTCGCGTATGTCCTTGCAGTCGAGAAGCTTGCCGGCGTTGAGGCGCCGCCCCGTGCGCAGTATATCCGCGTGGTCTGCGCAGAGCTGGCGAGACTTGCCGGGCACCTCGTCTGGATCGGCACCATGGCGATGGATGTCGGAGCCGTCACGGTGCTCCTGTGGGGATTCAGGGAACGTGAAAAAATTCAGGATATCTGGGATGTCCTCACCGGCGTCCGCTTCACGACGAGCTTTACCCGCGTCGGCGGTCTCGCACAGGACATGACCCCGGAAGCGATCGCCATGGTCACGAATTTTCTTGATGCATTTCCGGAAAATCTCAATGAGTGTGAAAAGATTCTCATCAAGAACAGGATCTTCATCGATCGCTGTGAAGGGGTCGGACATATCTCGAAGGCGGACGCGATCGGCCTCGGCCTGACCGGTCCGAACCTCCGCGCCTCGGGCGTCGAACACGATCTCCGGAAGGATGAGCCGTACCTTGTTTACCGTGACCTTGATTTCGGTGTGCCGGTCTACAACGACGGTGACTGCCTGGCGCGCTTTTATGTTCGCATGGCTGAAATGCGCGAGAGCGCCGGCATTCTCAGGCAGGCGCTGGAGAAAATGCCGGCAGGCCCTGTCAACGCCGGGGAGGCAAAAAAGGTCCTGCCGAGAAAAGAGCGGACGTACGGCAAAATGGAAGAACTTATCCACGATTTCATGATCGTGAACTTCGGGATCAATCCTCCGATCGGCGAAGTCTATCACGCCATCGAGGCTTCAAAAGGAGAGCTCGGATTTTATCTTGTCAGCCATGGAGAAGGTTATCCGTGGCGACTGAAGATCCGTTCCCCCTCGTTCGTGAACCTGCAGGCGCTGCCGGTGATGCTGAGAGGGGGCATGATCTCCGACGTCGTCGCGGTCATCGGAAGCCTGGATCCTGTGATGGGTGAAGCGGACAAGTAGCGTTCGCTGCGGCGAACTTATTTCTTATATGGGCGATCGACAGATGCTGACTAAGGAAAATCTGGAGAAATTTGAACAACTCAAGTCGAGCTATCCGACGAAGAAGGCGTTGACACTTCATGTCCTCTGGATGGCGCAGGAGCAGTTTGGCTGGATCTCACCCGAAACGATGAAATATGCCGCCGGGCTCCTCGATGTCCCGCTTCAACATGTCTACGGCGTGGTGACGTTCTACACGATGTTCAATACAACGCCGGTCGGGAAATATCATCTCCAGGTCTGCACGAACGTCTCGTGCATGCTGCGCGGCGCCGAACGTCTCTGCTCGCGGATCACACAGCGGCTCGGGATCAAGGTGGGCGAGACGAGCCCCGACAGGAAATTCACGCTCACCGAAGTCGAGTGCCTCGGCTCGTGCGGCACGGCGCCGATGCTGCAGCTCAACGACGACTTTCAGGAAAACCTCTCAGAGGCCAAACTTGACCAGCTTCTCTCCACCCTCAAATAACGCATGAACGACTCCACTAAGAAGTTCATTCTTCCGGACATTCCGGATCTTCAGAGGATCGACGTCTACGAGCACCATAACGGTTATCAGGCGCTGCGCAAGGCGCTCAGCATGAAACCCGAAGAGGTGATCGAGGAGGTCAAGAGATCGAACCTTCGCGGCCGGGGTGGGGCATGTTTTCCCACAGGGCTCAAATGGACATTCATGCCGAAGCAGACGCCGAAGCCGAAGTATCTCTGTGCGAACGGCGACGAGAGCGAGCCGGGGACATTCAAGGACAGGCAGATATTCGAATTCAATCCGCATCTATTTATCGAAGGAGCGGTCATCACTGCATATGCCATCGGAGCGACCACCGTGTATGTCTATGTTCGGGGCGAATACTCGAAATGGATCAAGCTGCTGCAGAAGGCGATCGATGATGCGTATGCAAAGAATTATATCGGGAAAAAGATTCTGGGGTCGGACTTCTCGACAGAGATGGTTGTCCACAAGGGTGCCGGCGCATATATTTGCGGCGAAGAGTCGGCGCTGATGAATTCAATCGAAGGCGATCGCGGCTACCCGCGCGTGAAACCTCCGTTCCCTGCACAAAACGGATTGTGGGGATGCCCGACGACGATCAATAATATTGAAACGCTCGCAAACGTGCCGGTGATCCTCACTATCGGTGCGGAGGCATATTCGAAAATCGGCGCTCTGAAACAGCCCGGGACGCTGCTCTACGGGATCAGCGGACATGTGAACAAGCCGGGCGTGGTTGAATTGCCGACCGGCGCCTTGCTGACGGATCTTATTTACAATCATGCCGGGGGCGTCCCGGGGAACAAGAAAATCAAAGCGGTGATTCCAGGCGGTTCATCCACGATGTGGTTGAAAGGAGAGGAAATTGAAGGGGTGAAGATGGACGCCGAGTCGCTCAAAGCGGCCGGCACGTCGATCGGCACCGGCGGCATCATCGTGATGGACGAGGACACGGACGTCCTCAAGGTCATCACGCGTATCACCCATTTCTATCACCACGAATCATGCGGACAATGCACGCCGTGCCGTGAAGGGTGCGGCTGGATGGAAAAAATTCTGAAAAGGTTCATCGATGGAGCCGGCACCATAGAAGATGTCGACCTGCTCCTCGACGTCGCCAACAATATTGAAGGAAATACGATCTGTGCGCTGGGCGATGCGGCTGCGTGGCCGGTCCAAAGCGTCATACGGAAATTCCACAGCGAATTCGAACAGCGTGCCCTCAAGGCTCCTCCCGTTAAGAACTATGTTCCGCCGCCACATCTCGTGACGCTCGAACTCTAGCAGGCTGTTGAAAAACACGAAATTAAAGTTCTCAACGCAGAGACGCAGAGATCGCCGAGGATCGCAGAGGCGAAATTCGAACCGTTTTTAATAGAAGAACGCTCCGCGTTTCTCTGCGCGCGGCGTTTATCCCGCCGGAGGCGGGACGCCTCTGCGTTTAAAAATCATATTTCAACAGCCTGCTAGTTGGTCCTCGCCCCTTCGGAAATCCATTTTCGTAATCCCCGTATCTGATTCGCGGTCAACGTATCCCGGTTGAGCGGCATCCTCGCCCCCGGGGCGCGCCCTTCAATTTTCAGTATGAGCAAACTTCCTTCCGGATCATACGGCACGATGATGCCCGGACGGTTCAGGGCGTTCTGATACGAATCGAGACTGAAGTTTCGGTCGGCAAACGTGTCGGGCCCATGACATCCGGTGAATGCGCAGCCGCGGTCGAACAGCGGTTGGACCTGTTTTCCGTAACTGATATTGGAGTCGGGGAAAATGATGTCGATGATCCCGCCCCCGGTGATGTCGTCCTTGCAGCTCCAGAGGGCGCCGGCCAGAACAAAGGCAAAGAAACATCCCGCCGCCCCACGCGATCGTTTCATCATCCGAAATGCACGGCGGGTGAGCAATGCTCCCCTGGAACAACGTTCATCCATCAACGACATCCTCTGAGTGCTTCATTGATTGAACAACATAGCAAATGATGCTCAGAAATGCAACGGTTTACCCGGCCGTGCCGGCAGTTGATTCCATGGAACATTCTTTGTATATTATTTTCACCGACAGCGGATCCGACGCGGTGTTGATCGGAGCGCTGATTCGTCCCGATGTGTCGGATCTCGAGGGACAACAGATGACCGTTATTCCGATTCCAGATCTTCAATTGCAAACTTCCTTTTGGGGCTGTAGCTCAGCTGGGAGAGCGCGTGAATGGCATTCACGAGGCCGAGGGTTCGATCCCCTTCAGCTCCACATTATTTTTCACGGAGTCGGTTCCGGCCATGTCGCGGCTGACTGACCGGGTTCATCGCTCGATGTTCGGATTCATCCGGCGTGTGATATTGGGCCAGTCATGAGACCGGTCTCCGCCATCATATTCGGGTTCTTACCATGAGGGCGTTATGGGTAAGCGAGTAGACGAATTTCAGTCGTTCCGGAAGAAAATGAACGACCGAATTCTTGGTGCCGACAATCGGGCGATCAAGCGTTTTTTTGGCGTCGATACCCTCACCTACGAACCTGGGAAGCTGGATGAAAAAACCAAAGAGATGCTGGGGCTTGTCGCGTCGATGGTGCTCCGATGTGACGATTGCATCGCGTACCATATCATGCAGTGCCGTGAAAAAGGGGTAACAGAGGAAGAGATGTTTGAAATTTTCAGTGTTGCCCTGACGGTCGGTGGTTCGATTGTGATCCCGCATTTGCGACGAGGCGTGGCGTTTCTTGATGAACTCAACGAACGACAATGAGGACAGATTCCCGGACGATGACCTGGACGCCCGCTCAGGGCGTTTCGGTCGTTAAATCTTCGTCCTGACAGGACCGGCAGCGATATTCTTCATTCTTCCCATCGATACATTGCCGGCGTAATTTCGATATCATGTCCATGAACCGTCTGAAAGAAATTCCTCTCGATCAATGCGAGAAAATCCTTCTCGGGCTTGCGAACAGCTCGACTGATCTCGTCGTTATTGCCGATTGGAAGCGAACGATCCTCTATGCCAACCGGACGGTGTGTGACAAGACGGGCTTCAAGCAGAAGGATCTCGTTGGGGCGAGAATTCCGATCTTCTACCGGAAGGAGAATGAATCGAAATACACATCACAGATATTCAAGGAGCTGCATGAGTCGGGTTCATGGGCAGGGGAGCTGGAGGTACGGAAGAAAGACGGGACGACGTTCTGGACCGCCACCACGATCTTTGTCTATTACAACGGTGACGGGAAACCGGCAGGGACCGTCGGGATCGGCAGGGATCTGACGCTCGAGCGGTTGTACAAACAACGATGCATGGAAGAGCAATCTCAGCTCAAGGCCATCATCGAATCGATGGAGGATGCTGTTTGCGTATGTGATCCGCATGGCAGGATCCAGATGGCGAACAACGCCCACAGCAGGATGCTGGGATATAGTAAAGAAGAAATCGTCGGCGTGAAACCGCCGTATCCGTGGATCGATCCGGTCGATCGGGAAACATTGCAGATTGCCTTCAAGAGACTGGAACGGGAGGGCGTACTTAAGAATTTCCCGGTGACGTGGCGACGGCGCGACAATAACCGCCTGAATGTCAGCGTTGCGATGTCGCATCTCTATGATTCGTCAAAGCATGTCATCGGACGCATCTGCGCGTTCCGCGACGTCACCAACGTGCGCTATGCCGATGAGCTGCGCCAGGCCAATGAGCGGATTCAGCGGCTGGTGTTCGACGTGAAGCAAAAAGCCGTGCGCCTTCAGACATTGGAAGAGACAAACAACCTGGTGCTGAAGAATGCCACATCCTCCCGGATTTTCGGTCAGATCACGGCCGGAGTAAAAAAACTCGTGGAGCACGACCTCGCCGGCTTCTACGCCTACGACGCCGCCTCCGGAACGCTGATGCCGCACACCCTTTCCAAACAGACCCCCTTCACCCGGAAACTTGCAAAATTCCCGCTTGCGCTCGGGCAGGGAATAATCGGCGAGGCGGCAGTCCTCGGGAAAATGGTGTGCGTCAATAATGCCCATCTCGATCCGAGATCGAAATATCCCCCCGGCATGAAACCGGAGAAGGAGCATTTTATCGCGGTGCCGCTCAAGGGGCGGCATTCGATTTTCGGCGTCCTGGTTGTTTCACGAAATCGTGATCCGGAATTCATCGAAGAGGAAGCGCTGGTTGTGAAGTCCCTTGCCGATGCGGCAACCGTGGCCCTCGAAAATGTCCGGCTTTTTCAAAGCCTGTCAACAAAGGGACAATGATTCCGGGGATTAAACTCGTTCAGTCAACTTTTGTTAAGAGAAAACGTAAACATGAGGGAGGAACAGAGATATTGGCCCGTGTACATGCCCAACAACAACGTCATGATGTTCCATGGAGATCCTTAAGTTTTTCGGTTGGAATATTGTCATCGTTGCCAGCATTGTCCTCGTCGTTTTGATCTACCTGATCATCCTGATCAACAAGCGGCGAAGGAGCAAGTTTCTCCACGACGGAGACAGCAACGGATCGCCGTGAGGCGATACGCGCGGCGCAGTGTCGGTCTCTTCTTGCCGGAGAGCCTTTCGAGAACGTCTTGAAAGGCTTTTGTTCTTTCACGGGGTTGCGCGTCAGCGGTTCGCTTAGTATATTAAGACAAATCCATTGTCCATTACCGGTTCAACGCCATGATTGTCATGAAATTCGGAGGGACATCGACGCAGGATGCGGCGGCGATGGCGAATGTCGCGCACATTGTGAAGGCCCACCTCGCCAAACAACCCATCGTTGTCATTTCAGCCATCGCCGGGGCGACGAACGCGCTGGAGACCATCGGCGGCTCTGCGGCCGACCAGAAAATCGGCGAGTCCCAGAACGTCATCGATGAGCTGCTCGGCCGCCATCTCAGGATCGTCGACACGCTGATCAAGGATCGCTCCAGAAACAGTGAACTTCAGGGAGTGTTGGCGAACGCCAGGCGCGATCTCGAGGAACTTGTCCGCGGCGTTTCTATTCTCCGCGAGCTCACACCTCGAACTCTCGATGCGTTCTACGCTTACGGCGAACTTCTCTCTTCCCGGCTCATCGCTGCAGTGCTGCAGGAGGAAAGAGTCGACACCGTCTGGATCGATACGAAGGAATTCATGATCACCGACGACCATCACAACCGCGCCCTGCCGCTCATGGAGTCGGTAGAGACACGGCTGCAGGCCCTGGCGTTCCCCCTCATGAAACAGGACAAAGTACTCGTGACGCAGGGGTACATCGGTGTGACCTCCACAGGCCGTCGAACAACCATGGGGAGGGAAAGCTCCGATTATTCGGCGGCCGTGATCGGCGCTGCTCTCGGGGTAGAGGATATTCAGATCTGGACGGACGTCGACGGCATCCTCACGGCCGACCCCCGGATCGTCGAAGCACCGATGAAGGTCAAACAGCTGTCGTTCGAAGAAGCCTATGAACTCTCCTTCTTTGGAGCCAAGGTGCTCCATCCGAATACAATGCTGCCCGCAATCGAAAAGAACATCCCCATCCATATCTATAACTCACGGCACCCTCAACGGTCGGGAACCAAGGTCACCGTCTCGGGTCCCGAAGGAGACCCGGTCGTCAAATCGGTCGCCTACAAGAAAAACATGGTGCTCCTGAGCGTCCGGCCGAAGAAACGATACGGTCAATTCGGTTTCTGGGAACATCTCTACAATATTCTCACCGAATACGGAGCCATGCCCGGGATGACCGTCACGTCGGAGTTCAGCATCGCTTTCGCCATCGACGCCAAAAGTAATCTCCCCGCGATCGTCCACGAGATGAACGCCATCGGCCATGTCGAACTCGCCGAAAACAAAGCGATCCTGTGCCTCGTCGGCTCAAATATTAAAAGCAGCCGCCAGCTCATGGCCCGGCTGCTGCATGCCATGGGGACCGCCGGTGTCGACATGGTTTCATTCGGGGCGTCACGCTCAAATGTGAGCATCGTTCTCGATGAGACGCAGGTCCTTGATGCGGTACGGAGGGTTCATGAAGAGTTCTTCGGCAGTCGGCAAGACGGCACGATGTTCGAATCACTGAAAACCGAATCGATGGCCATGACGGTGGCATGACAGGGAATTCGGCGATCCTTCGAAAAAAAACCAAACGCATTATCGCCACGCTCGAAACGACTCTCGGCAAACCCCGTCCGCCGAAACGGCGCGCCGGACCGCTCGACATGCTCGTCGCAACGATCCTTATTCAGTCACGCCGTGGTTCATGACGAACGAACAGATGGTCGGGAAACCCTCAGTCCATAGAATCCTTGTGATCAAGCTCCGCGCGATCGGCGATGTTCTGCTTTCAACCGCAGTGCTCAGGAGCTTGCGTGACGCCTATCCGTCCGCGCAATTGGATTTCTTGACCGAACTCCCGGGGCGCGATGCGGTCGAAGGGCATCCGTGCGTCGACAACGTCGTGGCTTTCGATCCGAAGCGTCAGAGCGGGTGGAGTCTCATACGCGACATTCGAAAGCGGCGGTACGATCTTGTCCTTGATCTTTTTGGAAATCCCCGCTCGGCGATCATTACATTTGCCAGCCGGGCTCGATATCGGGTCGGATATCGGTTCAAATGGCGGCAGTACTGTTACAATACCGTCGTTGAGCCGAGAGGCGGAGAGGTGCACAACCGCGAATTCAACCTCGACGCGTTGAGCGCTATCGGCGTGCCGGTCTCTGATGCAACTATACAATTCCCTCTGACCGAAGAGGCAGAGCGTTTCGCGGATGATTTTTTTCGCCGCCAGGGGCTCGGCACCAGCTTTGTCGTCGCGCTGAACCCCGGTGGCGGCTGGTACACGAAACGGTGGCGCGTCCGCCAGTATGCCGCGCTCGCCGACCGGATCGCACGTCACGACCAGGCGAGGGTCATCATTCTCTGGGGGCCGTCCGAACGTTCCGAAGCGGAACAGCTCCAGGCGTCCATGACGGAGAAGGCTGACCTCATTCCGGCGACAAACCTCAAGCAGCTCGGCGCTATCCTGAAACGATGCAGTGTCCTCATCACGAATGACTCAGGCCCGATGCATATCGGCGCTGCACTGCAGACGCCGATTGTCGCGATCTTTGGTCCGACCAACCCGGAGCTCCAGGGGCCGGTCGGGACGCGCCATGAAATCGTGCAGAATCAGAAGCTGCTCTGCCTCGGCTGCAATTTCACGACATGCCCGATCGGTAATCCCTGCATGGAGGAATTGGCCGTCGACGACGTTTATGGATCATTCCATTTGCTCATGAACAAGGTCCGTGCAAGGGCGGAAGAAACGATATGAAGAAAAAAAAGAAATCCACCGGGAGAGCAAAGAAACCGGCCATACCGGAATGCAGACATTTCACGGGCTATAAGCCATGCTTCCCTGGCACCGTCTGCCTCGATGGCTGTGTCGATCCGCTGCAGCCCGGCACGAACATCCTCATTGTCAATCTTGAAGCCATGGGCAATGTGCTCGCGACAACGTCGCTGCTTCCGGCGATCAAAAGAAAATATCCTGAAAGCACGATCTCATGGATCACGCTCAGGAATGCCTATCGCCTTCTCGACAATAACCCTCTTGTGGATCGTGTCTACGTCTGGGAGCCGGAGAGCTGGATGACGCTGCAGGCGATGGAGTTTGACGTCGCTATGAATATCGACAAGTCCGTTCACGCCGGTGCGTTCCTTCATACCCTGCGCGCGAAAAGAAAACTCGGTTATGGTCTGAACAGCCGCGGCGCAATCGTCCCGCTGAACAGGGAGGCCGAGTACAATTATCGTGTTGGACTCGATGATCATCTGAAGTTTCGCGTCAATCAAAAGCCGAATACACAGTTGCTGGCCGAAGCGATGGGTCTGAAGTACGTGAGGGATGAATATATCCTCAACCTGACGAATGAAGAAATCGCCTTTTGCCGCAGCTATAAGCGACACGCGGGTCTTGACGATGCCGGTCTCGTCGTCGGTTTCAATACGGGGTGCTCACTGTTGTACCCCAATAAGAAAATGACGATCGATCAGCACGTCGTGCTCATCAACGGGCTGGCGGATGAAGATCGGATCCGGCTGGTTCTCCTCGGCGGTCCTGAGGACACTGAGCGGAACGCCGAGATCATGCGTCAGGTTGGAGACAAGGTGATCGGCACGCCCACGACGGAAGGCGTCCGGCGCGGCATCTGCTATGAGAACATCTGCGATGTTGTCATCTCCGGCGATTCGTTCGGGATGCATGTGGCAATCGCCCTGCGCAAGCATGTGATCGCCTGGTTCGGCGTCAGCTGTCCTCAGGAGATCGATCTCTTTGATCGCGGTGCGAAGCTCATACCTGAGGGTCTCCACTGCGCGCCCTGCTGGAAAAAGGAATGTCCGTACAACCTTGAATGTATTCAGATGATCGATCTCGACCGTATCGTCGGTGATGTCAAACTGTGCCATCAGAAGTTCGCCGGCGCCCGCGCTCAACGCCCGGTATGAGGACCGCTCTCTTCCTCGTCGGGGTCGTGATCTGTGCCGGACTGCTGCTGGCGGCTGTTGAGGAGAGGCGTCTCTTAAAGGTCGGGGATGGGGCGCCGGAATTCGCGGCGGGCGACGCGATCTTCCTCAGGCAGTATCGCGGAACAAAGAACATCGTTCTCTATTTTTATCCGAAGGATTTCACCGCCGGGTGCACCGAGGAGGCATGTGCGTTCCGGAACAATTACAGCGGGAAGATTATTTCTTAGCGGGTTGGTTCTTTTTCGGCGGTGGGTCGGTCTGCTCTCTGTATGCTTTCCAGGTCATCGTCTTGTACGAACCGTCGCCGAAATATTTGATGATCGGAAGGAACTCGTTTGCCGGAACGTACCCCCCGAGCTTGTCAAGCGGTTCGCCGTTCGAATCGAAGAAAATGATCGTCGGATATCCGGAGACCCCGAGTGCCTGCGCCAGCTCCGCCTCGGTGTACGAGGTCTTGTCGAAGACGACCTTTGATTTCGATTCCGCGTTCAGTTTGATGATGACATACTGGCGGTCGAGATACTCCGCCACATCAGCACTTCCGTAGACATCCCGGTCGAGCCGCTTGCACCATGTGCACCAATCGGTGTAAACGTCGATCATGATTTTCTTGTTCGTCCTTTTCGCCTCGGCGAAACCCGCTTCCAAGGGTTTCCATTTTAGCTCGGGCCGGTCGCCGGCCGATGCTGTCACAGCCAAAACGGCCCAGAGAGCGAAGAGTCGGCTGAAGAACTGTATCCGCGTGGTCTTGATCATACAAGAGCTATAACAGGACCGATCGTATGTTTCGTTGCGGCGCGTCATTCGAATTGGAAGAGAAGGGAAAAGGTGTGAGTTGTTCCCAGATCGTAACGAAACGGCACAAACGCATAATCGAACCGGAGCATACCGTACGCGAGCCCGACCCCTCCTGAGAAGTTCTTCGCGTCATATCCGGTCTGATATCCTCCCCTCAGTGCAAGAACCTTGCCGTATTTGAGTTCTGCGCCGACGTGAAGGTGGGTCTTGCTCTCAGCCGAGAAGGAGACGACATCGGAAGCGAGGCTCAGTGAGCCGTCGAAGTCCGGGAATTCCGTCGTGTAGGCGGCACCGAACCGGACCAGCGAGGGGAGCTTTGACGATTCATTCTCGAGGGCATCCATCGAGCCGAGATTGTTCATGGCGATGGCGATGTTGAGATTCCACGCTGTTCTGTACAGCGCTCCAAGGTCGAATGCCAGCCCCGCGGCGTCGTAGATGAGAATTTTTTCGTAGAGGTATTTTACCGTAGCGCCGATGCTCAACGATGTGTCGACGGCGTAAGCCGCCGATAAACCCAGCGCCGAATTCCGTGCATCGAAGGTGGAGAGTGGGGGCCCGGGAATCGTCCGGAGTTCGATGTCGTTGACGCTCGTCGCGTTGGCGCTGATGCCGAGGGTGACGTTGCCGAACGAAGAATTCGCGGCGATGTATTCGGTTTTCGTTCCCTCGATCCATTCCTTGTGCATGAGCATGAGTTGTGAATTTGAAGCCAGGGAAAGTCCGGCCGGGTTGTAATACATCGCCGACGGGTCTGCGGCGATCGCTGAGTAGGCTTCGCCCATGCCGAGCGCACGGGCTCCGACGCCGACTTTTAGAAATGAGAGGCCCGTCGAGCCGGTTTGTGCCACGGCCCCGTGGGCCGCGAGCACAAGAACGAGCATATGGTGAAAGAACGATTTGTTCATCGGATCTAGAATATTCCCGCGACGGTAATGACGTGCATCCCATGGGGCGCGAATCCCTCCACAACGAACGCGTAACTGACCACAGGTGTCCATCCATTAAACGAATTTTTGACAGTAAATCCAAACGACGGCTTCACACCCGTCGCGTTATCGGAGAGTTCCCACCGGTCGGCCCCGGCGCGGAGGCTGAAGTTTTCGGCCATCGCATATTCGGCGCCGATCCTCAGGATGTTGGTCTTTTCGGATGAGTTTTCAAATTCGGCGTCGACCACTCCGAGAGTCCCCGGTAACCTGTACGAAAACGCGATTCTTCGGAGCATCGGGAATTTATCCTCGATCTGCCTGCCGTTCTCGCCGTAGAGGGATTTCGAATCCCATTTGTATTTTGAACCGATGTCCTGGACCGCTATGCCGAGCGATAGATCGTCTGTGAGGCTGACGAGCCCGCCGACATCGAAGCCGACCGTGGTCGAAGTCACCTTGTCAAAAAGCTTCGCATAGTAGAGCTTGATGGTCACCCCGATGGACACCCGACGGTCCACACGGTTGGCAAAGGAGAGGTAGAATTGATTTTCCGACGTTGAATAATCGTCAGTATGATACCCGTCATTATCCCGCCCGTCGATGTTGTGCACACCGGCGTTGATGATGCCGAATGAAACGCCGGCGCTCGGGGCAAGGGGCTGCGTGTAGCTGAGAAAATTCAACGACCGATCGAACGATAATATCCCGAACGTGGCCTGAACGTTATGCTGCAGCGAGAACGGCGACAGAGCCGGATTGTAATAAGTATTCAGCTCTCCGGAAGGCACCGCGGTCAGAGCGTTTCCCATTCCCATGCCGCGCGCGCCGTAACCCATGCGGGCGAACACTCCTGCCGTTCCCGCATTCTGTGCGACCGCGGAGGTCGCAAGAGCGAAGATGCAGAACAATTGTTTGAGGGTGCCGTTCATGTTACTGGATCACCAATATTTTCCCAAATGAAGCCTCATCACCGCCGGAAATCGTTATGCGGTAAAAATAGACGCCGTTGGCAACGACCCGCCCGTCATCGTTGCGGCCATCCCACAGCTCGTCAAATTCCTTGTTCGGCTCACGCGGCGCATCATGGATGAGCGAGCGGACGCGGTTCATACCGTAATCAAAAAGGTCGATCGTCACCGACGGCGGGGTCGAGGAGACGCCGGTTTGGCTGTCCACGAGGAAGTGGATTCTCACCGGACCGAAATTTGCTGAAAAGGGATTCGGATACGCATACGACTGCCCGGCCTTGGAAATGCTCTGAAATGATCTCAAAATTTTCCAGGAGGAGCCGAATGGATTCGATCCATTGTCGATCGTGCCGGCAAGGCCATCGCCTGTGCCGACAAACACCGTATCCTGCACGACGCCGACGGAGAACACCTGTGACGACGCAATGATCTGCCGGTCCGCAGGGTCGGTCATATTCGAAAATCTTACGAAGGCGGCGCCTCCGTCATCACTGCGGTACACGCCGTCGTCCGTCGCAATGTACACGATCGAATCCTTGAAGGCGAAATCGTATGCCTTCACGCCGTGCAGGAGATTTGTCCACGTCCTTCCGCCGTCGTCGGTATAGCTGACGCCGTACTCCTCATCAGGATCGGTGGTCGTCCAGTTCGTCGTCCATATTCTCAACTTGCCATGATATTGCTGGTGGTTGATGGCGATGACCCAGTTCCCGAGGATGCCGGCCGGCTGATTCCGGTGATTGAATTTTACCCAGCTGCTCCCGCCGTCGGTCGATCGGTTGACGCCGCCGGCAGTTCCGCACCAGATGGTGTCTTTTCCAATTGTGTGAACACTGAAGGCAAGAAAATTATTGTTGCGGCGCGGGTCGAAGCGCGGATAGATGCGATGCAGATGGAGTGAATCCGATGGTCCGTACGTCCAGAGCGTGTCGGTCGGGTTGATGGTATTCTGATTGTCGGGCGGAAGCGCCGTCCGCTCCCATTTCTGCCCCTGGTTGGTCGATTTCCGGAGGCCGCTCGCCCAGCTCGCGATCCAGACAGCCCCCGGCGAGAGTGAAATATCGAACGTGACGTTTTGTTCCGGGACGGTCACTGGCAGGACCCAGAGGGAATCGTTGATCCCGTAGCTGAGGATGCTATCTCCCCGCTGATCGAGCGTCTGATTGAAGTGGCTCCATGTCGTTCCGGCGTCGGTCGAACGCGCATAGCCGCTCCCTGTCTGAACCGTGCCGTCGGTTATCTCCTTATCATAGCCGGTTGCACTCCAGACGGTATCGCTCGAGACGTCGACCGCGAAAATGCCGTTCGTCACGAACGCGGGGTCGGATTTGTAAGCGTCCCACGACCGGCCGCCGTTGCCGCTTTTCGCCAGACCCCTGCTTGTTCCGATCCAGATAAATGAATCCTGAATTTTTATCTGTGAGATGCTGTTGCTCGGCGGGAGAGGAGATGTCGATGCGGTTGAGGCGATGGAAAAATGTCTCAGGAACTTCTTCTGGGCAAACGAAGGCAGAACGCAAAGAAGCGCAAGGCAAAGGATGGCGGGCCTGAGACGGTGAAGCATCAATAGATCGTGATGTATTTAATGATGGTTGCGGTAGCCCCGGATTTATCCGTGACAAAGAAATGAAATTCTTTCCGGCCGAGCGTGTTGGAAGGGTCGATGACGACGATGCGAGAATAGATCCCGTCGCCCGCCGTCTGGTCACCATCAAGTGCGAACTGGCCGTCGTCGAACATCAGGAAGTTCGTTGGGGTGATCGCGCTGTAGTTCCGGAAGTAGACCGAATCAATGTCCTGAAGTCCGTCCGGATCGGCCGCCGTGAGTTGAAAGAGGATTGGTGTACTGCCGCTGAGAGGCCGCAGGATGGAGTCGGGCACACTCAGCGAGACGATGACGGGCGGGTGGTTGTCGAGCGAACGGCGGACGGCCGCGCTCAACGCGCCCCCGGCATCGGTGGCAACGATTTCGAGTTGAACTTCCCCGAATGAAAGCACCGGATGCACCCAGAGCATCGTTGTGAACACGCCGTCGCCGGTAAGTTGATCGCCGCTCTGGACCGATCCGTCGTCGGCAAGGTCATGGATCGTCGAATCGTATGCGTTGTGAGCGCGAATCATGACGCCGGCGACATCGGCATAGCCGTCAGAGTCGCTGACCGGGATTGCGATGGTGACCCGGCTTGAATCGCTGCCGGGAGGAGAGAATTCACGGAGCGTCGGGATGCCGAGGACTGGCCTGCTGTTCGCTCGCCCGATCATCAGCGGGAGATCGGCATGGTTGCTTTCAGCACCCGCCTGATCGATACCAAACGATTCGATACGGTAGCCGCCAACCTCGGTGCGCGACATGATAAATTGGAATGCGGCCCGGTACAATGCTCTCGGGAGTGTTGAGCCGTTGACGACAAAGGAAAGGAGAAAATCGAGTTTTCCTGAGGCAAGCGCCTGGTTGGAACCCGGCGCGTAGATCCGATAGGAGACCTGCCGGATACTCGCTATCCCTCGCGGATCTTCAACCTCGGCGGAAAGGGTATCGGTGATTTCGTAGCGGCCGTCCGGCATCTTCATCACCGCAGGAGAGGGGATCGTGTCGTCGAGATTGACTTGGCTAACCGTCAGAGAAGCGGAGCGGAGAAACGGGACACGAACGTCAGAATCGATGACTGTGCCCTTCTCTTGCTCGCAGGAGGAGAGGAGAAGTCCAAGAACGATGGCGGCGCATGATCTCTTCATAGCAGAACAACAAAAAACCGGGCAGTCATCCTTCCGAAAAAAAAATCCAGACATACCCGGCAGAAGTTACCCCTTCTCGTTGAATAGGTGGTTTCAGTACGTTAAAGCGTTCAACAAACTCTATAGCAAGATCGGGGTAAGACTTCCTCTATGTTATTCGTGTGTCTTTAAGCTAATAAATAGTTCTCAAAAAAGCAAGAGCCGCCGTCGCGCGGTCTCAGCTCAGGAACGGGATCGGGGGAAAAGAAACGACGAAGATGGCCATGATCAGCCAGCCAAGGCGTTTGCGGCCGGGAGAAAGAGGGGTCGGATCCGGAACTTCCGGATGGTCCAGCTTGATAAAGAAATAAAGTATGACAGCCCAAACAAGCCACCCGGTGGTGCCGAGGTGCAGTCTGATGCCCGAAAAAGGGACAAAGCTCGCGAGGCCGACGACGATAAGAGCGCCGAAAAAAAGACGCGCCAGTATCCCCTGAACTCTCGAACCGACAAGCGCGTAAAGGACATGCCCGCCATCGAGCTGACCGATCGGAATGAGATTCAGAGCTGTGACGAAGAGCCCGAACCATCCGACGCAAAGGTACGGATAATGGTAGATTTCGTTCATTGGCGGCACGAAGTTGTTGGCCGAGGCGATCACGTTCAGGCCGGCAAACAAAAGGGAATTGCCGAGTGTAAATCCGTTCTCGGGGATGCTCTCCAGAAGAGCGTAGTTCGGATGCATGGTGTAGAGATAGTCCCGGGCCGGCAAATGTGTGAACCCGTAGGCAAGGATGCAGATTGTGACGACGAGGCCGGCGATTGGACCTGCAATACCGACGTCGAACAGAACCCGACGCTGCTCGAGCGGCGAGCGAATGCGGATGACCGCCCCCATCGTGCCGAAGGGGTTGACAAGGAACGGCGGCACCGGGATGAAGAACGGCAGCGTCACATTGACGTTGTAGTATCTCGCGGTAAAATAATGACCAAACTCGTGTGCCGCAAGGACAGCGAGAAGGCTGAGGGAATAGGGGAGGCCCAGATGAAAATTGCCGAGATCAAAGAGATCTCTGTTCAGCCATTGTACGCCGGCAAGGGTAGTGGTGAAGAACGTAATGAGAAAGAGTGAGAGATGAATCGAATATGTTCTGAATGAGGAAGAAGACAAAGTCGGTGAATGTGATAATACTGTTTCTGATGTTTAACGTCGGCCACTGAGTGCCACGGGAAAGATACGAAAAAAGGAGGGAAAGAAAAAGCCCCGACTCTTACATGAGTCGGGGCTCGTAACTTCAATACCGCTGAACAACGGTTATGGGATTGGCGGTTTTGGCTGACTCAATACCGACCTCGGAATCGGCGGTTTGGGTTGACTCAATACCGATTTGGGAATTGGAGGCTTCGGCTGACTCAACACCGATTTTCCGCTGCTGCCATTCAGCGTGACGGAGATCGCAAAGTTCGTCGCGACCACTAGAATCAAGGTAATCAGGAGCGCCCGGAGGCGTTTCAGATTAAGGCGTGCAGATGCGTGTTTGGACATGGGAGAACTCCTTTATTGAGTTTTGAAAAAGATATAATGAAATAATTTCCGACCTGGGGAAGAAGTACATTTATACACCTAGAAATTAGCAAATCTTCATATTATCGTCAATATTTTTCATGGGAAAACGTGAAAATTTTTCACGAATTAAATGGCATGCTGCAGAACATATTTTTATTTATATCAAAAAAAATTTGCGAACACTCTTGACAATTCCCTAATTATTGTATATATTTCTGAACAAAATTGCGGTTAAACCAAAAAATCCTCGAATAATGAGTGTTTTTAAGAAAATACTGATTGGCTCAGTTGTTGTCGTTGGGGGATATTCGGTAGCATTGCAGGTTTTTCCACATGAGGAAGTCAGTACAGCCGCGTTTTTCAACCATCTTTCCCAAATAGCTCTCTTTTTCGTGTCAGTTTGGCTTTTCCTGAAAGAGCCGATCAGAAGTAATAAATTCGTTTTTCTCAATTTTATTCTGGCCTTTTTCGTCGCAATTCTTGGATTTGCCGATGACTTCATCGGTTATTCAATATTCACTGATGGCAAGTTCGCCAACATTCTTTCTTGGCAATATTCTTCAATCGCTTTTTTCTTCTTCTTATTTCTCGCCGTCGCATACATCGTCTTCGATTCAATCTGGCATGGCCGCAAGACATATTTGAAATACCTGTTTGTGGCTGGTGGTGTGCTGTTGCTCTTCGTTATTTGTTTCTATCCGTATTTCAAGGATCCTATGACCTTGTACAAGACGGAAGATATTCTGCAATGGAAGGCCCTCCACTCCGAGTTGGTGAACTCGAATTCGTTGCAGGCATTGCTGAATTCGGGCGATCGGCACCAGCTTGCAGTCGAATTGGCAAATAATGTGAGACTTCAGTCATGGCAAGACGCAGTTCCGCTCGGAGATCTCTACCCTGATAGGAATTTTGCCCGCATTGAAGAACTCGTGCCCTATCTTGAAGGTGAAAATTACCAGATCCTTGTTTTGAAGCCGATGTACAGAGACATTGTCTATGTAAATAATTTCCTCGTCGGATTGATCATTCTGTTTTTCGGCTATCAATACACAAAGGACCCACCGCAGGGGGCGTATATCGATAAGATCATGTTCATCTTTCTCCTTTTCTCGTCAATGGAGATCCTGCACAACTGGGCATTCATCAAAAGTCTCGAATGGAAAGCGTGGAAAGATATTTCAATCTTCGGTCAATATGTGACGGTCTGTATCGAATGGCTGATGGTCTTGTTCTTCGCTCTTCGGCTACGATTCATCACCTCCGTGCAGGGGGAATTCTACGAGACAGAGCTTGCAGCAAATCCGCATCGCATCACGCGCTGGAGGGACTGGATCGACAATCTCGTTCTCTCACAATTTTTTAATTTCAAGCTGTTCAACGGGAGGATGTTCCAGGACACTTCCGCAAAATAATCAATCACTAGACAGGGACCCGTACGGGCTACTCATCTATGGAAAAAGAAAAAGAGAAAAAAATAAAATCGACTGACGCAAAGAAAACCTCTGCGATGGAATATCCGATCATCGGTAAAAGCAAAGCCGTCGAACAGCTGCTGAAGCATGTGCACCGTGTCGCAAAAACACGCGGCGACGTGATCATCGTCGGTGAAGCCGGAGTCGGCAAAGGCGCCATAGCCAAGAATATCTACTCCCTCGAAATCGGCGAAGGCGGCACGGCGACGCCGTTCATGTCGATCAACCTCTCCGTGCTCGACGACAAGGAATTGGAAGCCATCCTGTTCGGATTTGACAGGGGGATCGAAGGTTTGCCCTACACGACGAAACGGGGGATGTTTGAAATCGCCAACGGGGGAACCGTCCTCATCGAAGAAATCGAAGAGGCGAGCTTCCGCAACCAGATGAAGATTCTCTCGTTCATGAACGAACGGACATCGCGCCGTATGGGAAGCAACCGCTCGGAGGCGGTCGATATCCGCCTCATCATCACGCTCAAAGAGGATCCAAAGGCTCTCATGGAAAAGCGGAAGCTGCTGGAGGATCTCTACAACCGGATACATAATTTCGAACGGATCGAGATCCCGCCGCTCAGAGAACGCCCCGAGGACATTCCGCTCCTTGTGAAGCATTTTGCGAATGAGCTCTGCGCCGAGATCGGCGTGGCTGAACTTGCCATCGATATCAATGCGATCGATGTGCTCGTCCGGCAGACATGGCGGGAGAATATCCGTGAGCTGAAAGCGGTCGTTGACAAATCAGTGCTCTTCTCCAACGGCGGCCGATTTATGCTGCCGCCGGAACTGGTCGACGAGAAGACCGAAGTGGTGAAGATGATCAATAATATCGTGAACGGTCAGGATTTCATACTGGATAGATCTCTCGACGCCATTGAGAAAGGCATCATCGAACGGTCGCTGCAGAAATTTGGCTTCAACCAGTCCAAGGCGGCCGGATTCCTCGGCATGACCGAGCAGACGCTGAGATATAAGTTGAAACGACTGAATATCGTCAGCTCTCGCGCCAGACCCTGACGTTGCTCAAATCCCTGCGGATCACGATGCCCTTCCCAATGAAGGGCATCGCTGTTTCAGAGCTTCCGCTCTTTCCAGACGACATGGCGGCTCAGAACAGCGATGAATGGGAGGGCGAGGACGTAGATCGTGAAATAGAGTTCAAAGAGAGGAAAATACTTCAGCTCTCCGATCCGGCCGAACGTCTTCAGCGGTTTCCAGAGAAAGAGGAGATCAACGATGCAGGTGGCGACCAGTGCGGCGAAGAGAGGAGCGCCTGGCATCAACAGAGCGGTGAGAACGAGGAGAAGTCGATTCAGCCAGCCGACAAGCATCATGACCAATCCCCGAAACACCATGTCGAGTCCCCCTACTCCCCAGCGCTGCTTCTGTCGGTAGAGCTGTCGGAGCGATCGACACGCCCTGCTCGTCACCAGTGTCTCTTTTTTCACCGGAAAGACGACCGCGTACTTCGTTCGGGTAACGATGGCCTGGACAAGGGCGTAATCTTCCGTTACGCTGAACGGGATCATGGAGAAACCGCCGGTGGCCGCATACGCCGATCGGCGCACGGAGAGATTGTTTCCGATGACGGTCAACGGCAACCTCCGACCTGCCATCGCCGATGAGAGGCTGAACAGATATACCCAGTCAAGCGCCTGAAGACCCTCAAACAGCGTTTGCGCCTTCAGCATGGTGAAACCGCCGACGATGCCAACCCGGGCGTCGAAGCTGGCGACGGTCTCGCGCACCCATTCGCGCGGCACGACACAATCTGCGTCGGTGAACATGAGGAATTCCCCGCGACAGGCCTCGATCCCTTGCGCGACGGCATTCGTCTTGCCGCGGAGGTTATCCCGTCCAGGCCTCGTCGTCACCACTTTTATCCCCGGATGACGGCCGGTGAAGCTTTCAGCAATCTCTCGCGTCCGATCGCTTGACCCGTCGTTGACGATGACGATCTCCAGTTTGGATGCGGGATAGTCGAGCTCGATGAGGGATTGCATGCAATCGGCGATGTAGAGTTCCTCATCGCGGGCCGCGACAATGACCGCCACCGTCGGTTCGTCGTTCTCCGGCCGGGAAAGACCACTGACCTTCCCGAGACCACGGCGGAGCCAGAGGGTTTGTCCTGCGTAAATGAAAGCGATGACGATCAGTACAACGGTGATCATGCGTCCGGATGTGAGGATTTTAAGCGCATCAATGTATGAAAACATTCGCTGCCAAACAACGATGCGGCGTTTGATTCTCGCATGGGAAATTGGTATATTTTTCCCGTATTTAAATCATTCGGTCAATCTATGCAGAGAGTCTCGCCCGGCGTCGTTTCGAAGGCGCGCTCCCCGTTCGAATCAAATTATCAGAAAACCGTACTGCCCAACGGTATTCGTATCGTCACGGAGGACATTCCCTACGTCCGCTCCGTCTCGTTTGGCACATGGGTCGACATCGGCTCGCGTGATGAGCATGAAGACAACAACGGGATTGCTCATTTCATCGAGCATATGGTCTTCAAGGGGACCAAGAACTATTCTCTCAAACGCATTGCCAGGAGCCTCGAATCGGTTGGCGGTTACCTCAATGCGTTCACGAGCAAGGAGCACACATGCTTCTATGCCCGGGCTCTTGACGTCGATCTGGCAACCGCTATCGGGGTCATCGGCGATCTGTTACGACATCCACTCTTCGAGAAGAAGGAGCTGGAAAAAGAAAAAGATGTCGTCCTTGAGGAGCTGAAGAACATCGAAGACGACCCCGACGATCTTATCAATGATTATTTCGACCAGTCGATCTATCAGAATCACCCTCTCCGCTTCCCGGTGATCGGAAGAGCAGAGAACATCCGAAGTTTTACGCGCAATCAGTTGTTCGATTACCTCGAGCGTCATTATGTGCCGGATCGGCTCGTCATTGCGGCCGCGGGAAATGTGAACCACGAACAGGTCGTCGAACTTGTCGCCCGTCAGTTTCCGCGCCGGCGACCAACGCCTTCTTCTCTCAAACGCGTCTCCGGTCCCAAGAGTCACCGTCCCGTCAGCCGTGTCTATGAAAAGCCGATCACGCAGGCCCATATCTGCCTCGGGACGATCGGGTACGGCGTCAGGAGCAGGCATCGCTATCCTCTGCTCGTTCTCAACACGCTCCTTGGCGAGGGAATGAGCTCAAGGCTTTTCCAGCAACTGCGCGAGCGCCACGCTCTGGCGTACACCGTCTTCTCCTTCATGAACACGATGAGCGATACGGGAAACTTCGGCGTCTATGCGGGAACCGACGTGAAACATATCGATCGGTCGATTCACCTTATTCATCGTGAGCTCGAAAAGCTCAAATCACTCCCGGTCGGGAATGCCGAATTGCAGCGGACGAAATCGCAGCTCAAAGGGACGATGATGCTGAGCCTCGAAAGCATGTCGAGCCGAATGATGCGGCTCGGGAGCGGCGAGATGTATTACGGTGATAACATATCGGTCGAGGAGGTCGTCCGAAAAATTGACGCCGTCACAGCCAGGGATATCACCGAAGTAGCCCACGATCTTCTGCGCATGGAAAATTTCTCGACGGTCGTGCTCAGGCCGTTGAAGGGAGGCGGCCCCGCACACGGCACCCCTGTCGTTTCCGTCAACTAAATCATTCCCACCATAATCCAGACATCACGAATATGATCATCGGTGTGCCAAAGGAAATCAAGACAAATGAAAACCGTGTCTCCCTGCTGCCGGTTGGCGCTCAGGCGTTCAGACAGCACGGTCATACGGTGCTCGTGGAGGCACGCGCCGGTCTCGGCAGCGGCTTCGACGATGAGAGTTACAGGAAAGCCGGCGCGGAGATCGTCGCCGGGCCGCAGGAGATTTACTCCCGCGCGCACATGATCATGAAAGTCAAGGAGCCTCTCCAGTCCGAATATGGACTGATCCGCAAGGACCAAATCGTTTTCACCTATTTTCATTTTGCCTCGAGCAGGGAGCTGACCGACGCAATGATGAAGTCGCGCTGTATGGCGATCGCCTATGAGACGGTGCAGAAAGCGGACGGATCGCTTCCGCTTCTCATCCCGATGAGCGAAGTGGCCGGGCGCATGGCCCCCCAGGAAGGGGCCAAATATCTTGAAAAGACGATGGGCGGACGCGGCATTCTTCTCGGCGGAGTTCCGGGCACGGAACCTGCCGACGTCGTCATCATCGGCGGCGGCATTGTCGGCTCCAACGCCGCAAAGATCGCGGCCGGCTTTGGCGCCCGCGTGACGATTCTTGACAACAACCTTTACCGGTTGCGCTATCTCGACGACGTGATGCCGCGGAACGTGACGACGATGATGTCTAATCATTACAACATCCTGAAGACGGTGAAGAAGGCGGATCTCGTCATCGGCGCGGTGCTCATTCCGGGCGCGAAAGCCCCGCATCTTGTCACACGCGACATGCTGCGCGAGATGAAACCGGGCTCGGTGATCATCGATGTCTCCGTTGACCAGGGTGGCTGCGTGGAGACCTGCAAGCCGACGACACATGAAAATCCGACCTATGTCATCGACGGCGTGCTGCATTATTGCGTTGCCAATATGCCGGGGGCAGTGCCGTTTACATCGACGGTGGCGCTCACGAATGCCACGCTCCCCTATGCCCTGGAGATCGCCAACAAAGGGGTGGCAAGCTCTCTGTCGACCAACAATGAAATTCGCCTTGGCCTCAACATGGCGGACGGCAAGATCACCTACAAGGGTGTCGCTGATGCCTTCGGACTGCCGTGGGAACGTGTCGAGAACGTTGCCTGACACAGACTCTGCAAACGAAGAGAATTGAAATCGTATGGCGAAGATTACTATAGACGGAACAACGTTCGAGGTAGATCCAAAACTGACGGTCATCCAGGCCGCGCTGGCTCAGGGGATTCAGATTCCTCATTTCTGCTGGCACCCGAGGTTGAGCGTCGCGGGCAATTGCCGGATCTGCCTCGTGGACATTGAAAAAATGCCCAAACTCGCCATCGCATGCGCGACGCAGGTCGCCGAAGGAATGGTCGTGAAGACGAATTCAGAGAAGGTGATCAACGCCCGCGAAGCGGTAATGGAATTCCTCCTCATCAACCATCCTCTCGATTGCCCGATCTGCGACGAGGCGGGCGAGTGCAAGCTCCAGGACTACGCCTACAAGTACAGCGTCGGCGTCAGCAGGTTTGATTTCGAAAAAGTCCGGAAGCCGAAGCGCGTCGAGCTCGGACCAAACGTCATGCTCGACACGGAACGCTGCATCATGTGCTCGAGATGCATTCGCTTCTGTGATGAGGTGGCGAAGAAACCTCAACTGGTGTTCACGCAGCGCGGCGACCATATTGAGCTGACGACGTTCCCCGGCGAGCAGCTCGACAATCCGTATTCGATGAACACGATCGATATTTGCCCGGTCGGCGCGCTCACCAGCAGGGATTTTCGGTTCAAGGCCCGCGTCTGGGAGATGTCGTCAACCGATTCCATTTGTAGCGGCTGCGCCCGCGGCTGCAACACGAAGATATGGGTGCGCAACAACCAGATCCTTCGTCTCACACCAAGGTTTAATCCCGACGTGAACGAGTATTGGATGTGCGACGACGGCCGGCTGAACTCGTTCCGATCGGTCGGCAGTCGCGCGAGAATTCAAAGGCCGATGCTTCGGAAGGACGACCGGTTGGTGGAGGTCGGGTGGGACGAAGCGATCGCCGCTGCCGCTTCCAAACTCAAGGTCCTGAAAAAATCGGAAATAGCCGCCATCGGGTCCGCGTTCGCGACCAATGAAGATAATTACCTGCTCGTGAAACTGCTCCACCATCTCGGAGCGAAAGCCGTGGATATCCTGGGGCACGTTCGACCGGGTGAAGAAGACGAAATCCTTGTCCGGGCCGACAAAACTCCGAACAGCCGCGGTGCACGTGAGGTCGGCGTCAATCCGGATCATCAATCGAACACGCCGGCGATCATCAAAGGGATCAGAGAGGGCGCGATCAAGGTCCTGTACGCGGTCGAAGAGGACGTCGCGGCGATTCCGGAATTTGCCGACGTCCTGCCCAAGCTCGATTTTCTCATCGTCCATGCTTCGATAGAAAACGAAACGACGAAGATTGCCGACGTCGTCTTGTCAAGCGCGACCTTTGCGGAAAAGCACGGAACGTTCGTCAACTTCCAGGGACGAGTCCAGCGTATCCGGCCGGCAGTCGCGACCGAGGAACTGGACCGGGCGCTCGACGGGTTCTCGATGAGTCGTCTTGATAAATTCGGTGCGCATAACGACCGGTGGACGAAGGGGCCAAAGCAGGATGCCCGCCCGACCTGGAGGATCCTCACCGCTGTCGCAAATGCGCTCGGCGCCAAGTGGAAATACGCTTCTGCGGAAGACGTCTTCAGAGAGATAGCGACAAGGCTTCAGACTTTTCGGGAAATGTCGTACCTGAAACTCGGATCCCGGGGGCTCATGCTGAACAAACAGGCCCAGCCGGCCGCCGTGAAGGTGGAATGATATGGAAATTCTCATTCCGCTCATCAAAATCGTCGTTGTTCTCGCGGTCATGCTGTCGGTCGTGGCCTACACTGTCCTCGCGGAAAGGAAAGTTGCCGCCGCGATTCAAAACCGCATCGGCCCGAATCGGGTCGGCTGGAAAGGGTTGCTCCAGCCGCTCGCAGACGTCATGAAACTTGTCATGAAGGAGGACGTCGTGCCGCAGAACGCGAATCGATTTCTCCATGACCTTGCGCCGGTCATCTCTATCGGAGTCGCTCTCACCACGTTTGCCGTAGTGCCGTTCGGCGATCATGTCACTCTCTTCGGCCGCGATATCAAGCTTCAGATCGCCAGCGTCAATATTGGTATTCTCTATGTTCTTGCGCTGACGTCGATCGGTGTGTATGGCGTAACGCTGAGCGGTTGGGCGTCGAACAGCAAGTATTCCCTGCTCGGGGGAATGCGTTCATCTGCCCAGTTGATCAGTTATGAACTGTCGATGGGCCTCTCGATCATCGGTGTCGTCATGCTCAGCGGAAGTCTCGAGCTGGACAGGATCGTTGCGGCGCAGAACGGCTGGAAATGGAACATCCTTCTTCAGCCGCTCGGCTTCGTCACGTTTGTGGTTGCCGCGTTTGCCGAAACGAACCGACTTCCGTTCGATCTTCCCGAGGCTGAACCCGAGCTCGTCGGGGGATATCATACCGAATACAGCGGATTGAAATTCGGCTTGTTCTTTCTTGCGGAATATGCCAACATGTTCACCGCAAGCGCAATCATCACGACGCTCTATCTTGGAGGGTGGCATCTGCCGTTCGTCGGTTCCATCGGGTTGTCCGAGTTCTGGGTGAATGTTCTCCAGGTGATTGCTTTCTCCGTCAAGGTGGCCGGCATTCTTCTGTTCTTCATCATCATTCGATGGACCATCCCGCGTTTCCGCTACGACCAGCTGATGAATCTGGGCTGGAAGGTCATGCTGCCGCTGTCGATACTGAATCTCATGTTGACCGCCGCCGCCATCCTCATGCGGATCATTGAATAACTCATTTGTCATACAGAGCTCATGCCATCACAATATCAGAAGCCGATAATTCACGGTAAGGATCTCCGGTGGTGGGACAAGCTTTATGTTCTGCAGATCGCTCAGGGACTTAAGCTGACGATCGCGCAGATATTCAGGCCGAAGTTCACGCGACAGTATCCTGAAGAACGGTGGGTGCCGCCCCCGTCGTTCCGCGGCCGGCCCGTGCTGGTCGAAGAACACGGGGTCGAGCGCTGTGTGGCGTGCGGATTGTGCGCACGGGTCTGTCCCGCCCTCGCGATCGAAGTGCAGGGGTCGGAGACCGAACTCTGGAAGGAACGCTATCCCGTGAAATTCGAGATCAATATGCTGCGCTGCATCTACTGCGGTTTCTGCGAGGAAGTCTGTCCCGAAGAAGCGATCGTCATGAGCCAGGAATTTGAACTGACGTTCACGCGGCAGGAAGACGCCATATTCGGAAAAGAGAAATTGCTCATCCCGAAAGAGAAGCTGAAGGACCGGCTTGAATTCCTGCGACAGAACCGTTGAGCCCGGCGAGGTCATCGCGCGATTCCCACCCACAGTGAATGCTGGTTCGATACGACTCTTCGAAGATGCCCACCTTTCAATGCCATTGACCAGACCTTGATGAAGAGAAAACGATCACTCCAAGCCATGACGCTCAAGAGAAAGGAATCCCTATGACGCGCCGAACGTACCTCGTTGTCCTGTTTCTTCTTGTCACCATTCCCGTCTTCGCCCAATTCTCGATCAAGTACGAGCGATTCAAACTTCCCAACGGGCTCAATGTGATCCTTCATGAGGATCATTCATTGCCGAACGTGTCGGTGAACCTCTGGTACCATGTCGGATCGGCAAGAGAGAAGCCGGGCCGCACCGGTTTTGCGCACCTCTTCGAGCATATCATGTTCATGGGATCGGGGAACGTCCCGCTCGGAAAATTCGACCAGTGGCTCGAAGCGGCGGGCGGCGACAACAATGCGACGACGAACACCGACAGGACCGATTATTTCGAGAACGGTCCTTCGAACGCTCTCGAGTTGATGTTGTTTCTTGAATCCGACCGCGCCGGATATCTCCTCAGCTCCATGTCTCCTGCGAAAGTGGACGGCCAGCGCGACGTCGTCAAGAACGAACGGCGGCAGTCGTACGAGAACAGACCGTACGGCATGGCAGAGATCAGCCTGCAGGAAAACCTCTACGCTGCCACCCACCCGTACCATTGGCCGGTCATCGGATCGATGGAAGATCTCACGGCGGCAAGCTATGAGGATGTTGTTGATTTTTTTAAGAAATATTATGTCCCGAACAACGCGAGCCTCTGTATCGCAGGTGATATTGATCCGAAGCGGACAAGGTCACTCGTGGAAAAGTGGTTTGCCGACGTCCCTCGCGGAGGAGCCGTGCCGCCGATGGACATTCCGTCCGCATTCCTCACCGAGGAGAAACGGCTGCAGCTCGAGGACAATGTTCAGCTGCCGAGACTGTATATCGCCTGGCTGTCGCCGCCGCTATTCACACCGGGCGACGCGGAGCTCGACATCCTTGCCAATGTTCTCGCCGGCGGAAAAAATTCCCGTCTCTATAAACGGATGGTGTACGACCTCCAGATCGCGCAAGACGTCTCCGCGTTCCAGGCCTCGAGCGGCCTCAGCTCCACGTTCCAGATCGTGGCAACGGCGCGAAGCGGCCACACCCTGAAAGAGCTGGAATCGATCATCCAGGAGGAAATCAACAAGCTCAAAGCGGAAGGGCCGACCGGGCGCGAGGTCGAGCGAGCCGTCAACGGATTTGAGGCTGGCTTTCTCGATCGACTCGAAAGGCTCGGCGGGAAAGCCAATCAATTAAACAACTACTTCGTCAACACCGGCAATCCGGACTACTTCAACGAGGATCTGGCGCGATACAAGGCGCTCAGCCCGACCGACATCGAGAGCGTCGCTCAGACTTACCTCAAGGACGACGGTCGCGTCATACTCTCCGTCGTTCCGAAGCAAAAGAAGGAGGGGCAATGACGGTGAAAGCGATTCGCACGAGAACGATGACGTCTATCCGGCGGGGGGCAATACTTCTCGCGGTCGTGGGATTATTTCTCCCAGGGATTTCCGCGGCGCAGAGGCCGGATCGGAGCAAACCCCCGGAACTTGGTCCACCGGCTCAGCTCAAACTTCCGCCGATTCAACATTTCAAACTCTCCAACGGCCTTCCCGTCGTCGTCATGGAAAAACATGAGCTGCCGCTCGTCCAGGTGGAACTACTTGTCCAGGCCGGCGCAGCGATGGATCCGCGCGACAAGGGGGGACTTGCGAGTTTGACAGCAGATATGATGGAAGAAGGGGCCGGCTCCAGGACCGCCCTCCAATTGGCGGATGCGATCGACTACCTCGGCGCCTCGATCAACGCCTTTGCCTCGACGCATACGTCAATGGTGAATCTCCATACTCCTCTCTCCAAACTGGATACCGCGCTGGCATTGTTCGCAGACGTCGCGCTGCGACCGACATTCCCTCCGGAGGAATTGGAACGACGGCGAAAGGATCGCCTGACGACGTTGCTTCAGTGGCACGATGAACCTCGGGCTATCAGTTCGGTCGCCTTCTACAAGCTCCTCTACGGCGACAATCACCCCTATGGACGCATGAGTCTCGGCACGGAAAAATCCCTGCGGTCGTTCCGCGTCGGTGATCTGAAAAACTTTTACGGAAAATATTATCATCCGGACAACGCCGCGTTGATCATCGCCGGCGATGTGACCCCTGCAGTAATTGTTCAAAAGCTTGAGGGTCTGTTCGGCTCGTGGAAATCAGGCGAGTCGCCGGCACAGAGCTGGCCTTCAGCCGAGCAGGTGAAACAAAGAAAAATATTTCTCGTCGATAAACCGGCCGCCGCTCAATCGGTGATTCAAATCGGCCGCATCGGTGTACAGCGCGCCACCGAGGATTACTTTGCCCTCACCGTTCTCAACACCATTCTCGGCGGATCGTTTACATCGAGACTGAATCAGAATCTCAGGGAAGAACATGGATACACGTACGGGGCAGGCTCCTACTTTGACCTCCGGGTGCTCCCCGGACCGTTCGTCGCGACCGCGTCCGTCCAGACAGACTCGACCGATAAAGCCCTCTCTGAATTCATGAAAGAGCTCACGAACATCATGCAGCCGGTAACGGATGATGAGCTGACGCGGGCAAAAAACTATCTCGCACTTGGGTACCCGGGCAATTTCGAATCGCTTTCGGCGATCGCAAGTCAGCTGAGCGAACTTGTTGTGTATCAGCTTCCGGACGATTATTTCAACACCTACACGAAGAATATTCTCGCCGTCACAAAAGACGATTTGAACAGGGTCACCCGGAAATATCTTGACCCTGACAACATGTACATCGTGCTGGTTGGCGACCGCCAGAAAATTGAGCAAGGGGTGAAAGCGTTGAACCTGGCACCGGTCGAACAGATGCAGATCGATGAGGTCCTCGGCAAAGCGCCCGTCGTCGATGGAAAGAAATATTGAATGAATCAGACAGAATCTCTTGTCCACTCTTTTTTCAGCACAAGCATAGGTGATGAATGAAACGTTTGTCCATTGTTCATGGGCTGGGGGCGACTTTGCTCTTGGTTGTGTTTTGTACCCCGCTCCTCTCACAATTCAGCGCGTGGCAGAAACGACTGAATGGAGTGGGGGAGGCTGTAGGGATTAATCCGTTGAATCCGAACACCATCTACGCACAAGACGCTTCTCATTATCTCGTTGTCTCGCGGAATCAGGGAAAAACATGGTCGACGGTGTATATGGCAGTTCCGTGGCAGATCCGCGAAATCATCGTTCATCCGAATGACACGCTCACGCTCTTCATCACTGATTTCTTTAACGGGCTTTGGCGCTCCACAAATGCTGGCGCATCGTGGACAACAGTCATTTCACCGTATGGCATCGACGGCGAGAGTGTGACGTATGATCCAATGCATCCCGACACGATGTATGCGGGGGCTTTCTCCGACGGAGCTTTGCACCGGTCGACGGATCGCGGTGCTTCGTGGACACAGATGGGCTTGATTAATTCCAATCTCTGTGCGTTGGCAGTCCGTCCGGACAGCTCCAATATCCTCCTCGCCGGGTCAGGCGCGGGGACGATATCGAAGTCGACCGATAGCGGCGTGCACTGGCATCAGGTAAAATCGGCCGGCTCGACGGAGATTCCCAAGATCGTCATCAATCGTTCCAGTCCGCAAATTGCCTACGCGACAGCGTTCTCGGGAGATCCAAGCGTTCTCGGGGTCTGGAAAACGACCAACGGCGGAGAGAACTGGTTCCGGACGGCGCTCCAGGGAATCAATGTGTGGGCTCTCGACATCGACCAGACCGCGCCAAATACGCTCTATGCCGGAACGTTCAGCGAGTATAATGCGGGAGTTTACAAAACGACGGACGGCGGCAGCACTTGGCAATTCTTTGGCAAAGGCTTCGTCCCCTACAACTCAATGTGGAATTTCCACATCGATCCACTCAACACGGCAAATGTCTATATGGCAGCCACGATCGGTGACTTTGGCGATGACGGTCTGTACAAATTGATGAATGCCGATGCCGGTATCGAAGGGACCGTCAGGGATTCACTGACCAATAATCCGATCACATCCGGCCAGATTGTCATCCAGCCCCCGGGGAACAGCCTGGATCTGTCAGAAAACTCGGGGCGGTTTTCGTTTTATCGGTTCGATGGCGATACCGTGACGACTCATACATTTTCTGTCTATATCAACGCATCGCTGTTCAAACAGGAAAATATCAGCCTCATCGCCGATTCAATGATGCCGAAGGACATTCTCGTAAGCCCCGGGTCGATCCGCGGAAATGTTTTCAATGATCTGAACAACAACGGAGCCCGGGATCTCGGCGAACCCGGGATTCCCGGTTGGACGATGCTTCTGAGCGGACCGGGCAGTGCGACCAGGGTGGCGGACGTGAACGGTGACTACGTCTTCACCGACCTTTTTCCCGGAACGTACACTGTAAGTGAGCAGTCGAGGAACGGCTGGGTACAGACGTTTCCGAATCCCGCGACGTATAGTGTCAGTATTTCTCTGGCATTGAAGGATGTCACCGGAAAAGACTTCGGAAACCATCGGCGGCATGGCGTCGCGTCAGTGAGCCCTGTTCCCTATTCCGGCTCAAGCCTGGCGAACGTCACGATTCAGGCCGTGTTCGATACTGCGGTGACGCTCGCCTCTTTGAAGGACACATCGTCATTCATCGTGTCGGGGAAGCGATCGGGCCGGCACCGCGGTGCATTCACATCCAACCCGGCAAATACAACGATCACGTTTTCGCCTGCCGTGCCGTTCCAACCGGGTGAGGATGTTGCGGTCGACATCACGACGAATGTCACTAATGCGAACGGTCAGCCGGTGTCCCCGTTCAATTTCGTCTTTTCCGTTGCTGCAGATTCCGGTCCTGGGACCTTTGTTGGACGGTTGAACGTCCAGGTTGGATCCGGTCCCTTCTCGATCGGAGTGGGAGACGTGGATGGCGACGGCGACAACGACATTATCACGGCCAATTACAACGGCAACACTATAAGTGTGCTGAGGAATAACGGCTTCGGGACATTTTCACCGAAGGTTGATTACGCTACCGGCCCCGGCCCCACCTCGTTGGCCCTCGTCGACGTGGATCTTGACGGTGATCTCGACGTTGTCGCGCTCAACAATGGAAATTCGACTCTCTCCGTTCTGAAGAACAACGGCAACGGCAGCTTCGCCGCGAAAGTCGATTACGGCGTTGCGTTTTCACCGTTCACGGTCGATGTCGCAGACCTGAACGGGGACGGTTATCCCGATCTCGTTGTGGTGGGTCCGAGCTCAAGCCTGCTTTCCGTCCTGATCAACAACAAGTCGGGTGGATTCCCGACGCACCAGAATTACACAGCGGGCGGTGTACCCTGGTCGGTGGCTCTCGGTGATGTTGATAACGACGGAACGGTAGATGCGGTAAGCCTCAGCGCGGGATCGCCTTCGTCGTTTTCTGTGCTGGGAAATCTTGGAGATGGGACGTACGGCGCGCCGACTTCCTATTCGGTCGGCACCAACGCTCACGCGAACACGATCACCGACGTGACCGGGGATAACGAGCCCGACGTCATTGCCACGAATTCTGGTTCGAATTCAATTTCCATTTATCCCAAGAGCGGGACAATTTTTGGTCCGCGCTCGGATGTCGCAACCGGAACGGGGCCGTGGGGAGTTGCCGCGGGAGATCTGGATGGCGACGGTCGGAAGGATATCGTCGTGGCGGATCTCACCATGAAAATGATTACAGTGTTGAAAAATCTCGGAGCTGGAAGCTACGCCCGCACCGATTATGACGCAGGGCTCAGTCCGCGGGCTGTCGCTGTTGCGGATTTGGATGGTGATGGAGATATGGATGTTGTCGCCGCGAATTCCGGTTCCGACTCAGTTTCACTTTATATCAACTCGGATGCCGCCACGGTTTCATATGTCGCCGGGTGGAATCTCATTTCCCTGCCGGTCGTGCCAAGAGATTTGCAAAAAATATCGGCCTATCCGACTGCCACGTCGAACGCTTTCGCCTATGCCGGAAGCTACATCGTTCAGGACACGCTGAAATTTGGGATCGGCTATTGGATGAAATTCAGCGGGCCGGGCAATACGTTTCTTCGCGGTGATCAGGTCGCCCTCGACTCGATCGACCTCCGCGCCCAATGGAACATGGTCGGCGCACTCAGCACGCAGATGAGCACCGCAGGCGTGGCCACTGTCCCGGGTGGGATCATCACTTCGAATTTTTATGCTTATGACGGCGCTTACCATGTTGTTGATTCGCTGGCGCCGGGGAAAGGGTTCTGGATCAAGACTTCGCAAGCAGGAAAACTGGTTCTCGCGTCGTCCGTGAATCAACCTCTGTCGAAAGCCGGCGGGCTGCCTTCTTCGCTTGAGGAGTGCAGCAGCCTCGATATCCGTGACGCCGCCGGGAATCGTCAAACACTCTACTTCACGTCCGATGCCGCACTCATCTCGAACCTTGATCGTTATGAACTTCCGCCGGTGCCCCCGGGAGCGCGGTTTGATGCCCGTTTCGGTTCGGGGAGGATTCTTGAAGGGACGAAGGAGAACGACACGAAGGCGTTCCCGCTGAAGCTCAGCGGGGCCGAATATCCCGTCCGCCTCTCTTGGAACGTTCGTGCTGCGGAGCGTGAGTGGCGTCTCGTGGCTGGCCACGAACAGCGTTTGCTTCGTGATGCAGGTTCAATGCTCCTGCATTCTCCTGCATCGGTGGTTTTGAATGCGGCCCGGGGGAATGATGCCGAGCTTCCCCAGAGCTATTCGCTCGCTCAGAATTTCCCAAACCCATTTAACCCTTCGACCGAGATACGCTACGGCCTGCCTGACAACAGCCTGGTGCAGATCAGGATCCTCAATGTCCTCGGGCAGGAGGTGGCCCGCCTCGTCGACGGCGAGCAGACCGCGGGCTTCCACATGATCATGTGGAGACCCGATGTCGGCAGCGGTCTTTATTTCTACGAGCTGCGAGCAGTGTCAAAAGAACATCCGGGTATAAGCTTCTCGGATCTCAAAAAGATGATTCTGGTGAAGTAACATGCATGGAGAAGTCGTGATGTGGTGTTCCAGGCCGTCTTTGCCGAAGGCAGCGCTTTGCCATCGCGGACTGAGTGCTCTATGCATCGTGATGGTGATCCTTGGCGTCACGACTGGTGCCGCCGGCTCGCCGATTGAAGGTTGGCGTAAGAAACTCAACTCCGGCGGCAGCACTGTCACTCTCAATCCCTTAAATCCCGCCACTGTCGTGGCAGACGATGGATCGGGTTCCCTGCTGATCTCTTACGACCGCGGCGCGACGTGGCCCGTATCTCGCGCAACGGGGCAAGCAGCGATCCGGCAGATTCTTATCCACCCTAACGACACAACGGTGGTCTTCTGTACGGGGGCCGAAGGGCTTCGGAAGAGCACAGATTATGGACTTACCTGGCGCACGATGATCCCGGGGTATAGCGCGAGCGGTGAGCTTGTCTGCATCGACTACTTCCATCCGGACACGATGTTCGCCGCGGGCGACGCCGACGGTACGATCTTCAAGTCGTTCGATCGCGGCGAACACTGGTTCACGCAAGGCCTGGCACTTACTAATAGCGTCACGGCGTTCAGCGTTCGACCGGACAATCCGAACATCATGTACACCGGGATCGGGCTTGGCGCAATAGCGAAAAGCACCGATGGCGGTCTCAATTGGCGCATCACGAAGCATGTCAGCTCGGGTGATGTCAGAAAGTTCAGTATCAGTCCGACCTCGCCGCTGATTGCTTATGCCTCAATCGACGGCACTGTGGACACGGCCGTCGGCGTTTGGAAGACCACAAATGGAGGCGAGAACTGGTTCAGGACAAATCTTCCCGATTATCCCTTCCGGGGCATCGATATCGATCCGGCCGATCCGAATGTTGTGTACGCCGGAACGTATTCGAGCCAAAACGGCGCCGTCTACAAAACGACCGACGGAGGGAACTCATGGGTTCCGATGACGACGGGGTTCTCGGCGCGCGGCGCGATCGAGAGCATCAAGTTCCATCCGCTGGATCCATTGACGAAGTGGGCCGCTGTGACCGGGGATGTGTTCGGGACGGGTGGAGCCTATCGCTACGGCATCTCGAACACGACGGTGTCGGGCTTTCTCGTCAATGCCATTAAAGGCGATACGATTAGAAATGGGTTTGCCACGGTTCCCGCGGCCGGCGACTCTATCGACCTCGTCGTGTCGGCCGGAAGGTATTCCTTCAGCTATTTCGACGGAGACCCATCGCTCACACCCACGGTTCGGGCGCGCGCCTATCCGTATTACGACAAGACACAACAAATCGCGTTTCAGGTCGATTCTCTTGTTGAGCAGCCGATCGCGATGGATGAATTGCCCCGTCGATCGATCACGGGGATCGTGCGCGATTCGGCGACCCACCTGCCGCAGCGATCTCTGGTCACTATCCGCAACACGACATCTGTCGGAGCGTCCAATTACAGTGACAGCTCGGATGCGAGCGGGCAATTTCGCGTCGACAGTCTCTACATTTCCTATCCTCCGATCAACAGGTACGATGACATTCAGATCGCCCCTGACGTTCCTTATGGCCACATGCGGATTCGCCCGATCACTCTCGATACGGCGGGGTTGTCGTACACCGTCGAGCTGGTTCCCGCCCAGGTGCTCGTCATCGCGGCATCCGACAGCGGCAAATATCTCTCATACTATTCCAGCGCGCTCGACAGTCTGGGGATCACGTACAACAGCTGGGACGAGCTTCGCCGCGGTTTCGCTCCTGTAAGATTCGGTTCGGTCTTGCGGAAGAAGACGCTCGTTTTCTATACCGGAAGCCTGCATTCGCCGCTGGCACAGGGGGATAAAGACTCGCTCGCGGCCTTCCTCGATCTTGGATGCAATCTGTTCATAACGGGTCAGGACATCGCCGAGATGAACGACACGTCCTCCCTGATGAAAAATTATCTCCGCACAGGATTTCAGAGCAATGCAGTGATCACGTATGTGTCGGGACTCAGCGGCGACATCTTTAATGCGTTCGGCTTCTCTACCGTAAATTTTGGCGCGGGGAACCAGACGTCGCGCGATGTTCTCAAGCCGCTCGATTCTCGCGTCAAGCCGGTGATGGGATACGGCTTCGGCACGTCGGGAACCGCTGCCGTTCGCATCGACACCGTGACAGGCGGTGGGAAGGCGATCGTCATGGGATTTGGTTTCGAAGCTATCAGCGGTGGTGACATTCGCCAGCTCGTCATGCATCAGGCCATCGGCTATCTTGACGGCAGCATCGTGGTGGCCGTTGACGATCGTCCAGAGAATGTCCTACGCCCGGCGAAGTTCGGCCTTGCCCAGAATTATCCAAATCCGTTCAATCCGACGACCGAGATCGGATTTCAGATCCCGGAGCTCAGCGATGTCGTTTTGAAAATATTTGACCTGCTGGGGCGTGAGGTATCGACAATCATTGACGAGAAAAGAGAACCGGGCGATTACTCTGTCACATGGGATGCTGCACGGTTCGCAGGCGGAACTTACTACTGCAGAATTCTGGCAACGCCCGTCAACGGCTCGGGGCCACGCTTTGTCGATGTCAGGAAGATGCTCCTTGTGAAATGAGGACTTGGCGTTCACCAAATCCGGCCATTAATCACCTCCAACCCCGAACCTCTAACCAGCCCCCTACGACCTTATCTGTTTCCACCAATTGCTCACGACCTCCGCGACATTGGTTTTCTCTTCGCCTTTTTGCCATTTTTCGTAGAATCTGATGTCACCGCTCGCCGGTTTGGGGTCGGGCATGTCGATCATGACGCGTGTCGGAATCGCGACCGAGTCGCCGATGATGAACGCCTCACCTTGCTGGAGTGTCGGGAGGATGTCGATGAAATTCGCGAGCGTGTCAGGGACGAGCTTGCGGACATAGGCCTGGTCATTCGGGTTGAGCAGGCGCATCGCAAGGAAATTATTGCACTGGGCGGTTATGGTTTCTGAGATCTCTGCCGGGCGCTGGCTGACGATCATGCAGCTCACACCGTATTTTCTTCCTTCCTTGGCGATACGTTCGACCGTCTTTCGCGCTGCCTTGCTTTTTCCGGTCATAGAAAGATACATGTGTGCTTCTTCGAAAACGATGAGAATCGGGAAATCCTGACGTGACTTGTTCCAGAGGTTGAAATCGAAAATGATTCGTCCCAGCAAAGAGATGAGCACATTGACGACATCGAACGGTACGCGGCTCAGATCGAGAACTGTCACGCGTTTGCCGGTGTCGAGACTGAACAATTTTGTCAGCAGTCCGACGAGCGTATCCGAAGAGCGGTAGATCTTCGGTTTGAACATGAACTCGTACCGCTTGTCGGTCAGCTTGCTCTCGAGCCGGATGAGAAATCGCGTGAATTGTCCGTAGAACGGGCCTTCCTTCCCGCCGAGGGTTCGTTCCGTGTCGAGTGATTTCATTCTCGCGCTGACGTCCAGAAAGTCAAAATAGAGCGGAGTATCGATGGTGAGAAAGTCCTTCAACGCGAGGTTCTTGCCACGTTTGGAATCGAGGATCGCTTCCTTCATGACCATCATCTGGTTGTTCGCGGAGGGTTCGTTTTCATCAATGAACGTTTCACACAACTCTTCAAAATTCATCAGCCAGTAGGGAAGTTCCAACTCAGTTATTCTGATGATGCTTCCCGTATTCTTGAACGCCGGTTCGTACTCGCCGTGGAGATCGAGGAGGATGATGTGCGTGTTTTCCAATTTCTCGACCTTCTGGAGCACCGACGCCGTTGTGCACGATTTTCCCGAGCCGGTCGAACCGAACAGGGCGATATGTTTGGCAAAGAATTTGTTCGGGTCGACATAGAGGCGCTCCTCCGACAGGAGGGAGATGGCTCCGATGGAGAAATCCTTTTCCCGGAACGCCGAGAAGATCATCCGGAGGTCCATGGTATCGGCGGCATAGACGGAACCGTCGAGCATCGGAGAGGAGGTGACGCCCCGCTCAAACTTGCTGTTCCGGAGGACGCCGACAAGTTGGACATCCATGAGCTGTCTGGTCACGCGTTGCGTCTCAAGCTGGTGGGTCGGCAGATTAATGTCCATGTTGCGAACTGAGGTCACCGTGCCGATGACCGAGATGTCGCCTTCCGGCACGATGACATAGGAGCCGAGTTTTCCGACGCGGTTCGCCGATTGTTCCTGGCTCTTGTCGTGAAGGACATTTTCCCTCAAGATGACGGAGACGCCGCCGCTGGAGACGGCATAGATCGTTCCAATAAATTTAGGTTGATCCATATCGGTTGTTCCTCGTAAAGGTTACGCTACACGTTTGATGGTCACGATCGTCTTATCGTCCGATCGTGCACCAAGAGAATTGAACTTCTGGACATCTTCCAGAAGCCGTTGAGTTATTTCCTTCGGCGTCCGCATCGCATGTTCCATCAAACATTCGATGATCCGGTGTTCTCCGAACGCCTCTTCGTGTTCGTTGATTGCCTCGGAGATGCCGTCGGTGTACAGAAGGAGAATGTCGCCCTTGTTCATTAACGTATTTTCCACCCTGAACGTCTCGTCGGGGAAGGGACCGAGCATCTGGCCGGTCGCTTCCAGGAATTCGGTCGTCTTTGGCTGTGCGCGAAACAGAATCGGGTTGTTATGCCCGCAGTTCGCATAAAGGACCAGTCCGTTCTTGTCGTCGGTGATTTCTGCATAAAACAGCGACACGAATTGTTCCTCGGAGAATGTCTTGTGCAACAAGCGGTTCACCCGGGAGAGGAGCGAACCGATCTTTGTCTGAAATTCGAAACCCATCCGGAGAGCGCCGGAGGTATACAGCGCCTGCACGGCCGCCGAAAGTCCTTTGCTCGCAGCGTCGCCGATGGCGACGCCGAGGCGCTCGTGATCACCCTCGATCTGCAGGTAATCAAAAAAATCGCCTCCGACAATCTGATCGGGAACCGAGACGCCGTAAATTTCAAAGGTCTGAAATTTCATTTCATGCTGTGGCAGAATGCTCTGTTGAATATCGCGGGCCTTGTCGAGGTCACGCTCGAGCTTCTTCGCCTTATACTCCATCTTCTTGCTGCGCAGGGCCGCGGTAACCGCAGCGCTGATGATATTGAGCGTTGCTGTCGCGTCTTCATCGATGTGGTTCGCGTTGAAGGCGAGGACGTATTTGTACAAATGATGCCCCCGCCACTGGATTTTGTCTCCAATGCCGGTTGCAGAGTACTTCAAGATACCCCGCCCTCGCAAATACTCATCCTGCTCGCTTGCAAGGACGGTCCGCCGCCGCGGCAGTTCAAGGAACAGAGGGTAGTCTTTCACCTTGATGCGGTAATGAGTCTTAATCTTGTCGATGTCGCCGACCTGATGAAGCAGTTCATACGACCCGGTTTTCGCTTCAAACTTCCACGTCCGCCCCCCCTTGAGATGGATTTCTTCACTATGGATGATCTCTTCCAACACATGTTTGAGCAGGTCTTCGACATTGTCGAATTGCCTGTTCGCAATCGTTTCGATGGTACGGTATAATTTTCTCAGTTGCATTCAGATGTTGGTCGATGGTTTCAAAAACAGTCCAATTTAGCTTGAAAATTCCACAAACGCAATTTTTTCAACAAGATCGGTGATGTATTTCACGGGTGGTATTTCATTTCGCCCGCCACGAGAGGGAAATCGAAATGGTCTTCCTTTCGTGGAATTGCGCACGAATAGAGCGAGCTGTAGGCGCAGTAGGGGTTGTAAGCGGCGTTGAAGTCGAGTGTGTAGAGATGTTCAGGGTCTGCGCTTTCCTCCCCCACGTCAAGGTACCGGCCGACGCCGTATGTTTGCCTGTTGGTGGTTGCGTCGGTAAACCAGACCGACAAGATATTCCGGTAAGGGGACGGGGTGGTTGAGGCCTCCTTGTAGACATTGAGGCGGAAGAAGCTTCCCGCGCGCGGGATTTCAAAATAGCCGTATTTCAGTTGCGCCCGTTCCTCACCCTTGGTTCCCATGACGGTCACGCGCTCCGGGTGGTCGTATCGCCGGAGTCTTAGTTTGAAATAGAATCCGAGATCAGGCGGGAACCACCGGATGCTGTCGAAATGCACGGCGGTGTCGTTTCGAAACGGCGATTCGGGGGCGTAGCGGAAGAAGGAATCGACCTCCGCTCTGTGACGAGTGATCTCATGGATGATCTCCACGCTGTCCCCCCGGGAGAGCATGGGCTGTTCGGACGCCCTCTGTCCGCAACCTCCGCAACAGAGCGCGGTCACGATCTGCGTCACCACACCGATGGCGACTGCCAGCAAGTAAATCTTGTTTGTACGCCGGCTCATCCCTGCCTATCTGCGAAGCGTGAAGTGATCCCGCTGAATCCGCCAGTTCTTCCCACCATCACTCGTTACAAGGATGGTGCCCTTTGCTCCGACAACCCAGCCATGGTACGGGTCAACGAAATCGATAGAAAACAACACCTCGGTCGTGTGGCTTTCCTGCGGTGTCAACACTGTCCCGCCGTCACCCGCATGCAGGATCGTCCCGTCGCTGCCGACGAGGAAGCCGTTTGCGGTATCAAGAAAATGTGTCCCATAGAAGAATGTACTTGACTGGAAGATCGTCAGATCAGCTCTCGTGTTCTGGCGTTCCCAGGTCGACCCGCCGTCGGTCGTTTTCAACAATGCGCCGTACCCGCCGGCGACCCATCCGATCGATCGGCTGACGAAGCTCGTCGAGTAGAAAAAAGTTTGCAGGCGAGGTTCGAGTGTCCGCCACGTCCCGCCGCCGTCGGTCGTCTTGAGGACGATTCCGCCGCTGCCGGTCACCCAGCCGGTGGATGCATCGGTAAATGAAACGGACCAGAGGTGTTTCATCGTGCCGGTCGATTCGGGAAGCCACGTTCTGCCGGTGTTTGTCGTCTTGAAGATCGTGCCGTCATAGCCGGCGACCCAGCCCACTCGACGGTTGACGAAACGGATTGAGACAAGCGCCTTGCTCGTCATCGGTTTCACTTTCGCCCAGCTTCTTCCGCCATTCGAGGTTTTCAACATCGCTCCGTCGCTCCCCACCGCAAATCCTGTTTCGCTGTCTGCGAATCGAATCGAGTAAAGATCGGAGCGCACACCTCCGGCATGCTCGAGGACGTCCCACCGATCGCCGCCATTGTGCGTGCTCAGAATTATTCCCTGTTCGCCGACCGCAAACGCGGTTTGACGGTCGATTGCGGCGACACAGTACAGCGTCTTTGTGAATTGCGCAGGGGGTTGTTCGTTTGCCGTGGTCTGGGCTAAGGAACAGAGAGGAAGAAAGAAGAAAACGAAGAAATAACTCCTCCGGTTACAATGGATCAGTTGGAACAACGCGTACTCATTCATTCGATGTTGTCAATGTAGGAAAAACTGAAGACTTTTTCAACAGTTAGGAACCGCGAACTCCCATTTCCCTGAGCAGATCATCCGCTCCCGCAAATTTTTCGAGCACCCAGAGCACATATCTGATGTCGACTGCGATGGACCGGCTGTACTCCTGATTCCATGCATAATCATTGATCGTCGCCTCGTAGGCCCGATCGAAGTTCACTCCCACAAGCCTGCCCTGAGCATCGAGGAGCGGGCTTCCCGAATTCCCCCCGGTCGTATCCAGATTATAGAGAAGCGCAACGGGCACATCTTTGAGCTTCTTGTGCTTGAACCGTCCGAAATTTCTGGCATGGTAGAGATCGATCAATTTGGACGGAGTGTTGTACGGTTCCTCTCCGGTTGTCTTATCGATGACGCCTTTGAGCGTCGTAAGGGGTGATGCGTAGAGCGCGTCGGCAGGTGAGTACCCCTGAATTCTTCCAAACGTAAATCGCAACGTGCTGTTCGCATCGGGTATAAAATCTTTTTTGAGATACTCCTGTTTGACATCAATGAGCTTGGCGTAAAGTTTGGAAAGGGCGCCGTCACGACGTTGGCGCGTTTCCTTCAACTGCTGATACGCGGGGTAGAGACGTTTTGCCAGTTTTATGAACGGGTCGTCAGACTTGTCGATCTCTTCGGATGATTTCGTAAAAGCTGCTGCAACGACGTCCGGGTCGCTGAGCTTCGTGTTCCTGAATGCCCGTTCGAGGAACCCGTCGATTGCCTGTTCCGCATTTCGGCCGAGGACGATACTGTCGACTGCCGCAATCCTGTGATCTGCAGGCAGCTGCGCGGCGCGCATCAGCATTTCCTTTAAAAAGGTTCGGTCGGTTTCCTCGTAATAATCGTTCAGCGCAAGCTTCATGTTCTCCTTGGTGCGAGAGAAGTTTCTTTCCATATATGGCGATTCGCGTTCGAGATCCGGTTTCTCCAGTTCGTGAACTCCGAGATAGATCGTTGAACCGAAATTGAGCATCGTTGAGCTTGCAAGAAGATTGTCGAGCGTCAACTCATACTGCGCGTTGACAGTCATTTCCTCGAAGATGCTCCCGATGTCCGCAAAAAGGCGGCCGTACTCGATGTTTCTTTTCGGATTCACATCGATGAATTGCTGCAGCGATCCTTCCTCCAGTTGTTTGTTTGCCGTGAGCCCGATATGTTTCATGCCTTTGAGTTTGCCGCGATAGTTTTTCATGACGTTGGCCAGCCCCTTGATGCGCGCGTCATGTTTCAGTGCGACAGTGCGGTCTCTTGCGCCCAATTTCTGCATGATCCCGATCTCCCATTGATAGAGATCGGCGATGTAGGGCATGCGGACGCGCTCTTCGTAGGCGAGGTAGTGAGAGGTCCGGTGACGGAATGTCCTTCCCGGATAGCCGAGGATGAACACGGCATCTCCATCATCGACGCCTTCGGCATTGACGATCAGGAATTTCTTCGGACGGTATGGGATATTGGCCGGTGAGTAATCGGCCGGGCCTCCGTCGGGAGCAACGTATGCCCTGAGGAAGGAAAAATCGCCGGTATGCCTCGGCCACACCCAGTTATCGTTCTCGCCTCCGAATTCCCCGATGGAGCGCGGCGGGACATAGACGACCCGGACGTCTTTCAGGAAGGTGTAAACGAACAGGATATACGATTTTCCGGCAAACATCACCGAAACTTCGGCGCGCTTGCCGGGATTCTGTTTTTCCGTTTCCGCGACAATCTCTTTCGACCTTTTCTCAATCGCTTTCGACCGACCAACAAAATCCATGGTGTCGCTCACCGCGCCAAGAACTTCTTTCGAGACATCCCGATACCTTTCCGTGATGCGCACCGTATAGCCCTTGGCTTGAAGTTCGTCTCCCTTCCTCTGCGCAAGATATCCATTCGTGACGTAGTCATGATCGGCCGTGCTCGCCGCCTGCACAGCCCCAAAGGCGCAATGATGATTTGTGATGATCAGCCCGTCGTTTGAGACGAACGATCCCGTACATCCACCGACCTGAACGATCGCATCGATCAACCCGACCTTGCCGGGATTGTAGATATCGCTCGCCGTCACTCTGAGTCCTTTGGCCTTCAGCTGCAATTTCTGGATTTCGCTGAGCGGGTACATCCCCTCGTCGGCAACGAGGAGATTCACAGCAGATACGAGAATGAAGAATAATCGGAGAGAATATTTTTTCATTGCAGTCATTTCCTTATTTGTTCGATGTTCCGCCATTCGATGGAGCCATTAGAATGGATGACGAGCTGCCCCGTGCTCGTTGCCTTGACCCAGTAACCTTTTGAAGGTTCGAGGGAGAGCGTTTCAAAATATGCCGCTCCATATCCGAAGTATCTCCGCAGAACGATCCCGGGCGGCAGCTGAACGATCGAGTCGATGGGAACCGACGACGTTACCGCTCCGATCATATTCCAACCAACAGCGATGTCGACGGTGTCGGCGGCGATCGGTGTGCCGGAAATGACGACATTCTGTGAATCGCTGAACTTGATCCAGTACCCCACGCCCGGGACAAGAGAATCGCGGTTCACATAGTTGCCGCCGGGATTGTACGCAAAGGCATTGGAGATTGCAGTCGGGAAAAGAGTGGATTTTCTTCCGTTGCTCACCGCCACCGGCAGGGAGAGAAGATTCCACCCCTTTTGCATATGGTACGAAGCTGAGTGCAGGGCTGTGGTAAAATTGCCGGGCGCCGTGAAGGAGCTTGTTCCGGCGACATTCTTCGCATTGGCTCTCCAAAAGTATCGGGTGCCATACGACAACGCGCTCATTTGCTTGAACGTATCGACGAGCGTGCTGTCGTCGAAATCGAGAGTCGCGAACGTCGAGTCGGTCGAGATCTGCAAGTGATAGGTTGCTGCCAGATTCGACTTCGACCAGACCAGGGTCAAGGGAGTCGGTTGATCGACGGCGTCAGGGGGCGGAGACAAAAGGGCGGGGGTTGGCGGCGGAACGGCATCATTGATTGTCGTGAAATTCCATTTTGTCGCATAGGCTCCGATCCCGCCGCTATTTTTTGCCCGCACGCGCCAGAAATATTTCACACCTGATCCAAGCAACCCCATCTGCATTGAGGTGTCTGTGATGGTGGAATCGTCGAATGTCGTCGTCGAAAATGTTGAATCGGTTGAAACCTGCAGACGATAGGAGGAAGCCCACGCCGTTGTTCTCCACACGAGCATCGGCGTCCTCGACACATTTGTCGAACCATTGGCGGGAGACACGAGCGTTGTCGCGCCGGGCGGCTGCAGGACAAACTTGCGGATCTTTCCGTCTGCCTGGCCGCAAAGATAGAGTTCATTGTACTGGTCGACGCCGAACGAGGTGATGGCCGCCGGTCCGCCCAAAAGCCTCGCGTTGATTGCCGAGGGCTGACCGACGTCAAGCGTCCAGATATCGGCCGAGCAGTAATCTCCGTACACATACTTGCCGGTGAGCTGAGGAATGTCGGCGCCCCGGTAAACGAAGCCGCCGGTGATCGAACATCGGCCGCCGCCATGACCATATTCCCAGATGGGGGGGGTCAGGGTAGCCTGATGATAATCTCCGCACCTCGTCGTTGTGTCGTAGACATGAAAACCTTCCATGTAGCTCCAGCCGTAGTTCTTGCCATTTTGTACTGTGTCTATCTCTTCCCAGGAGCCCTGGCCCACGTCGGCAACCCACAACGTTGATTGGTCGAAGCTGAAGCGCCAGGGATTACGCATTCCGACTGTATAAATCTCTTTTTTCAAGCCCACACTATCGACGAACGGATTGTCGCCCGGGATAGCGTAATTCTGTCCGGGTTCCGTCGAGTCGATATTGATACGGGCAATTTTTGCGAGGAGTGTAGTCTTGTTTTGTCCATTGCAAAACGGGTCGCCGCCCCCGCCCCCGTCTCCGAATGCGATATAGAGATAACCATCTGGACCGAACGCTATCTGACCGCCTTTGTGGTTGGTGTACCCCTCTGGTTGTAACTGTGTGAGGATGACGACTTGACCCGACCTTATGGCCGAGTCGGGATTCGACAGACTTACCTGAAAACGGGCGATCACGCTTCGGTTGGGGTTGTTGCGAGAATAGTAGACATAAAAATACCCGTTCAATTCATAGTTTGGATGGAAGGCAAGCCCGAGAAGGCCCTCCTCCCCGCCGCTGACAATGCTGTCGTGAATGTCCAGAAAAGTCTTCGTCGAAGTGACCGCCGGGCTGTTCGGAAACACACGGATATATCCGGCCTGTTCCACAACAAACAGCCGGTCGGTCCCGTCGCCCGCATTGTAGAGGCCGACCGGACTGTTAAAGAAAAGGCTCGGGAATTGATCCCTGAGAATGATCTGCGAGCGCGCTGGCTGACCCGTCAAAAAAAACAATGCCAGCAAGCCGCCTGCTACCTGAACGCAACATACTTTCACAATATCCCTGGTTTTTTTTTGAGTGATCTGCATCGTCAAAAATTGCTCCGGCATCATCCAATGTCGGCCTCCGCAGGAAAAGCCGGAGAGTCTCGAATGTGGCCGGCGGCTGCGTCGATGCATCAAAATATTCTTACCGTTTTGGGGCCTCAATGGTATAGGTGTCGACCACCGAATCCTTGCGCGTGACGAAACGGATTTCCATCTTCGATAAATCAGCATTGATATCCATCGCGCCGTAGTCCGCGTTGAAGCGCACGACGCTTCCCTTGATCGGCTTGCCCATGTCGTAGAGACTTCGGCCTCCGACGCCGTTGACAAAATAGGGAAAGCCGTCGACGATCGCGCGCTCATACGTATGGTCGTGCCCGGTGATCACGACGGATGCCCCCCATGACTTGAACGGCCATTGGAGCGTTGGGTTGTTGCCGTGCGCCCCCGAAGAATAGGGTGCATGATGGAAATAGACGATCTTCCAGCGGGCTGTCGATTTTGCCAGCCCCTGTTTCAGCCACATCGCCTGCACCGATGACTCGGTGATACCGTCCGCTTCGTGCTCGTCGCTGTCGATCGCAAAAAGATGAACCGGTCCCCTGACAATATCATAGTAACGCTCGTTGCCGGGGAGGGTGAAATACTTCAGGTACGGTGCTGCCCCCGCGGCCCGCCAGTCATGATTCCCGAGTGAAGGGAAGAAACGATTCACGGTATCGCCGTGACCAAACGATCCAGGATACGGTGAGATGAATTCATGATAATACTGTCCGATATTCCGGTCGATGCTCGAATCACCGCCAAAATCGTAATTGTTGTCGCCGGTCGTAATGATAAAATCGGGCTTCCACGTCTTGACGAGTTTCGCCACCTCCGCTTCCGGATTGCCGGCGAAGCCGTAGTCGCCGATGACGGCAAAATGTACGGATGATTGAGCAAGGAGCGGTTGAGAGCCGGCAACCACAACGAGCAGCGCGGCTGTGATGCAGAACAAAGTTCCGGCCGTTTTGACCGCGTTGTGCTGAAGAGATTCTTCCGTGCAGAGCCGGGCGCCATCGTCGATTCGTATGTTCATTTTGTGACGCTTTTTTGATTATATTTTTGAATGAAACTCTCTCAATATATCAGTTTCCTGCGGTTTTAGCAACAGCGGCGATGAAAAAGAATGACGTCATCATCGTCGGTGCCGGGGCGGCGGGATTGATGTGTGGGATAGAGGCCGGGAAACGTGGTCGGACCGTCCTCGTCCTCGAACATGCAGCCAGGGTCGGTGAGAAGATTCGCATCTCCGGAGGCGGGAGATGCAATTTTACGAACAAGGGCGCGGAGCATTCAAATTTTCTTTCGGGAAATCCACATTTCAGCAAATCGGCTCTTGCGCGATTCACCCCGTCCGATTTCACCGAGCTGGTGGAACGACATCGGATCGCCTATCATGAAAAAAAACTGGGGCAGCTTTTCTGCGACGGCACCTCGCGACAGATCGTCGACATGCTTCTAAAGGAATGTGATGCAGCAGGGGTGGAGATTCGTGTCGAGTGTGCCGTGAACGAAATCACAAAAGACGGCTATTTCACGCTTCAGACGAACCGGGGGGTGTATGAGTCTTCCTCACTGGTTGTGGCGACCGGGGGCCTGTCCGTGCCTCAGCTCGGCGCGACAAACTTCGGGTATCGGATCGCGGCGCAATTCGGCCTGCAAGTGACGCCGCTGAACCCCGGGCTGGTGCCGCTGACCATTGAAGCCGGGGAGACGGAGTTCTTCAGCCAGCTCAGCGGCATCGGGCTCGACGTGCGGGTGAGCTGTAACGGCATGAGCTTTCGGGAAAACATGCTCTTCACGCACCGCGGCGTCAGCGGTCCGGCCATTCTTCAAATCTCATCCTACTGGCGCGCAGGCGATGCGATCGTGATCGACCTACTGCCGGATATACCTCTTAAGAAGCTTCTTCAGGCAGCAGACCGCTCACAGACTGAGTTGAAAAACTTCCTTGGAAAATATTTACCGAAACGGCTGGCCGATGCATGGTGCGCCCGATCGGTGCCCTCGAAGCCACTTTCCCGTTTTTCGTCCAGGGAGCTGGCCGCTGTCGCGGACCATCTCCACAACTGGAGCTTGAGGCCGGCGGGGACAGCGGGATTCGGCAAGGCGGAAGTGACCGTCGGCGGCGTCGATACCGATGAGCTATCATCGAAAACGATGGAGGCGAAAAAGATCCCTGGCCTGTATTTCATCGGCGAGGTCGTTGATGTCACAGGTTGGCTTGGAGGGTACAATTTTCAATGGGCCTGGGCGTCAGGTTTTGTGGCAGGCCGGCACGTGTGAGCCGCAGCTCCCTCCCGAAGGATGTCCCAGAAATAATATACGTTGTAAAAGCGCAAGTGTCCCCTGCATGCCGGCTACCTCTGCCAGCCGGGTCCCCGAACAATGCGTCCGGGGAGTGCGCCCGTATGCTCTCCGTCTCTGAGGACCTGAACACCGTTGACGAAAACATGCTTCATCCCGGTGGCATATTGATGCGGTTTATCAAAGGTGGCGTGATCCTGAATGCCCGCAGGGTCGAAAACGACGATATCGGCATAATCGCCGACCTTCAATGTCCCTCTTTTTTGCACGCTGAGGTTCGAGGCCGGCAGCGACGTGAGCCTGCGTATCGCCTCCTGCAGTGAAATAATTTTTTCATCCCGCACATATTTTCCGAGAAGCCTCGCGAAGTTCCCGAACGCCCGCGGATGCGGATTTGATTTAAGAAAGACGCCTTCCGGCGCTTCGGATTCCGCATCGGAGCCGAAGCTGACCCAGGGAAGAGCAATTTGCTTCCTGATGTTCTCTTCGGACATCAGAAAATAGACTGTCCCGACGCGGGTTCCGTCTTCGATGACAAGATCCATCATCGTCTCTTCCGGCGGCGTACCGCGCATTTTGGCCACCGCCGACAGAGTTTTTCCCGTGAGCGGTTTGAGCTTCTCGTTCTTGAAGCCGATGAAAAGCACGTTCTCCGGTGAACCCGCGGCCAGATAGAGGTTCTCCCATTTATCGGTGGGAGTTTGCATCTCTTCCTTCACTTTTTTTCTGACCTCAGGGTCTTTGAGCCGTTGCGCCCAGGCCTTGTAGCCCCCTTCCTGTACCCACGGCGGCATCGATGCGTCGAGCCCCGTTGCGCCGGCGATGTAGGTGTACATATTGGCTGTTATTCTCAATCCCTGCCGGCGCGCCGCGTCCACCCTGGCGATCGCACTATCCATTTTGCTCCAGTTGGACACGCCGGCCGCCTTGAGATGGTATATTTCCGCAGGTATATTCGCTTCGCGGGAGATCCGGATCAATTCCTCGACCGCCTCGAGGAACTGATTCCCTTCGCTTCTCATGTGCGACGTGTAGATACCGCCGTATGCGGCAGCGACCTTCGCAAGTTCGATGAGCTCGTCTGTTCGCGCAAAAAAATCGGGCGTGTAGATGAGCGCGCAGGTGAGACCCATCGCTCCCTCTTTCATTCCCTGGCGAACGAGCGACTTCATTTTATCGAGTTCCGGCGGCGTCGGAGGACGGTTGGTGTAGCCGACGACGTTTGCACGCACCGTCCCGGCTCCTATGAACGATGCCACATTCGGCGAGATCCCGTGTTTTGAGATGTGATCGAGGTACTCTCCGAGAGTCGACCAGGGGATCTCATACTTGAGATCTCCCTGCGCTTCAAGCCACTCCTTGCGCAACGTATCGGTGATCGGGCCCATGGAGGATTCTCCGAATATCTCCAGAGTTACTCCCTGCCGGATATCGCTCTGCGACCGGCCGTCCTCAAGCAGCGTCTCCTCACAATGGCTCAGCATGTTGATAAAGCCCGGAGCCACAGCAAGACTTCGAGCGTCGATTTCACTCCTCCCATGGACACTCCTGAGTGCACCGATCGCAGCTATCGTGTCGCCGGTGATGGCGATGTCGCCGCCGGCCGGAGGTTCTCCTGTCCCGTCGTAAAGTGTCCCGCCGCGAATGACCACGTCGAACTGCTGCGCATATACGGCGCCAAAGGAGAGGAACAGAGTGCAGATGAGCAGACCGGCCGGCGTTCTCATGGCGTTGATCGACACAACCGGTTATTTTGCCAATGGAAATTCCGGTGCGATATCGACCGGCACATTTGCGAGTTTATCGAGCACGGCTTTCATTTCAGGCCGGATGGTCGCATACTTGTCGAGAAGCGTTTTTGCCCGATCATAGCTTCCTTCCGCCTGAATCGTCATGATCTCACCGGTGAGTTTCTTGACTGCGGGTTTCACCTTCACCATATCGACGCTGAATGTTTGTGTCGACTCATGGTATGCGAAGGCACCCTCATCGCTGAGGTAATTGAATTGCAGGGCTGTTCCCTTGCCGTGAGAATCGTTGAGGCCGAAGCGGACGGAGCGGAAGATACTCGCCAGATACGTGGCATACATTCTTTTTTCGCTCGATTTCTGAATGACGCCCTTATCGATAAGAAATTGAAGTGCGAACAGTCCCGAGATGTCCGCCTTCGCTTCTTCAAGCGCAGAGCCGAGTTCCTTCATGAGGTGCCGGACGGTGGCCTCTTTGCCATTCACAGTCACCACCTGTGGACCGAGGCCGTGCATGAGCTCATGCGCCAGGATGTGTGTGAAGAATGCTTCGAATTCGATCTCCGGGAGAAGGCTTTTGTCAAGGGCAGCGGCGGCGATCGGTTTCAGAACTTTGGTGAACTTCGCTTCCTGGACATTCTTCAGCAAGACACGCTTGCTCCCCTTGGCAGCCACGACCTTCTCGTCGTTCGGGAGATTGTAAGCGGCCGTCTGAACTCCAGCACGCGACTCACCGCCGACTACAACCACATCCACAGCTCTGATGGGAGAGGAAGCGCCAAGCTTGGGATTTCTGCGAGCCGGGTCGATCGGCAGGTTGTTTTCGATGTCCTGTAGATAGGATGAAAATTTTACCAACTTTTTTGTCTCGGGTTCGTTGCGGATCGTGATGAACGATTCGAATGCCGCTTTATAGTTGAATAACTCGTCCAGATAGACTTCGTAAGGCCCGATCGTCGGTTCGATCGGACTGTCGAGATCCATCCACGCCGCGTCGCTCTCATAATAATCATTGCTCAGGAACGCATCGGCCCGCTTGCTGAGAAAATCCTTCAGTGAAGCATTCGCCGTGAGTGCCGCGGCCTCTTTGAGGAGCTGCGCAGCGGGCTTGAGGAACTGCTGATATTCCTCGTTATACGGTTTCAGATAGAACCTTCCGTCATCGCGAAAGAGCCCGACGGTCCAGAAATATCCCGTAGCTTTGCTCTTCTGCTCTTCGGGGAGAGTTGCGATCCATTTCTCGATATCATCTTTCGACATATCCTCCGGATAATAATTTGCCCCCGGAAATTTTGTCTTCGGTACTCCGTCGATGAACGCTTCGTCGAGATCAAGCTTCGACCACGGACCCATATTGAGGAGGAAATATTTCAACCGTTCCTGTCCGGGGGCGGTGTTGTCGGCACGCAGCTTTGCGAGAGTTGCGATGTTTCCGCTCCAGACCTGCCGAAGATAAATCGAGTCCATGAGCTTTGACGCCTCAATAAGCTTGGTAAGAGCCTTTTGATCTCCCGGAGGGAGATGCTTGATATCAGCGGTGATGATCGTCGGTGCGAAGCGCTTGATCTTGTCGGCAAGCGACATGGAAGCCGGCTGCCCGATCGCAGCCGACGCGATGCTGCACAACAGTGCGATGATGTTGAATGTCGATTTCATGGGAACTCCTTGTGTTGAGAAATGATACATGACCCTCACAGCAGACGAGCGATAATATTGGAAATAATGAGGTGATAGTCAATCTGAAAGCTGAAGATATCATCTGCCAGGCAGGGTACGGAATGCCACGAGGCACGAAGACACAAAGTTCAAACAAACACGCATGGCCGCACTCTATGCTCTTTCTTTTTTGGGAAGAACGGGTGCGGTGATGAGCGATTACAACAACTCACCCCATTACCAAATGAATGAGCGACGTGTTTGCTTTATAGGGCGTTTAGGCCGTGAATCAGATTAGACAATGTTGAGCCAAGTGAGGTCTCTGCTGATAACTAGCTCGGTCTTTTCGGTGTGATGAGTACCCTTCATTGGAATCTCTGCAATGTGAAACCCGCTGGCTGATGCTAGCTTTCTGATTTCGTCTGCGTTGTCGTAAGTGATCAGGAAGGAGCCTTGGAGTGTTGATGCAATGCGGAATAGCTCGGCATGATCGACATCGGGATAGCGATAGAGTCTCCTTCCAGCGACTGTGTATGGCGGATCAATGAAGAACAGAGTATCAGTTCGATGAGCATTGTCTCTGAGAATTTGCAAACCATCTCCTCGGACAAAGCTCACACGCGCCTTGTACTTCTGAATGTCGAGAATCCGGCTTCGGAGTGTTTGTGGGTACCAGCGGGAAAGAAGTCCCTTGCCATTCTCGCCGTGCTTGAGTAGACCAGCACCGTTGGCAAGAATTCCTCCGTGACTCACCCGATTCTTAAGCAACACTGCGAAAGCCTTTTCTCGAAGGCAAGACGGGGTTCTTGCAAGGAGAGATTCGACATTAGCTTTGGTGACCGAAAAAGCAACGATCTTGTTGGCAAGCCACTGGGCGTCATCGCTGAAAATGGTTTGCCAAACCGCAGCGACATTTTCATCAACCTCAATCATTAAGGCTTGGCGAACTCTTTTCTCAGCAACAGCAGTGAGGCTCACAATTCCACCACCAGCAAATGGCTCAATGAGTTCCTTGCTCTGAGATGAACACGCACCGAGCCATTGGCGGACGTAGGGAATAAGCCACGTCTTGCCACCCGGGTATCTGAACGGACTTCTCTGTGGAACGGAAGAGACGTTTATGACTTTCGGTTTTGCCGTCCCAAAGAGAACCAACTGCTCCCTCACTTGACCCTTGTTAGGTGAGTGTGAGGTCCGTGAGCGTAGGTGCGTCTGGTGGATTGCCTTCGAGCTTCTCATCTAGTTTCTGTTGTAGTACGTCAATGAAATCTTCAATCTTGCCCGGCTCAGCGGTTGTTATCTGCATGAGGGCAGATTCGAACTCTGTGTAAACAATCTTATTCTGTGTGAGCTTGAATCGGTTGGTTTTTTTGTCAAGTTTTAAATCATACAGCAGCCAAGCAATATCAGCCTTTGATTTCCGTGCTTCCTTCAGCTTCGGAAGTGTTTCGAAGAATGAGGTCTGCAAGGCCACTGCCTGTTTCTTCTTCCATGCCTTCAGAATTCCACCCTTGTACAACATCTGTGGTGCCAGTCTCTTCCGAGAAGAAGATAGAAAGTCGCCTTTGGGAAAATTGGGGCCACTCCACGTGAAGTCACCTGAACGTTGGCGAAACGACATGTACCGCTCGAAAGGACGGCGGACATTCCCGGATATGTACACGGCTTGGATTTCAAGTGAACCAAATTCGAGAACCCGGCCTCGCTCATCATATGACACAAGAACCAAGTCGATGTTGCCAGCCGTGTTTCCATCCTTGTCATTTAGGCGCGCCTCAGCAATCGATGTCCAAGAAGCGTTCGCTTTGAAGAAGAATTGGGCCGCATCCTCAGCGATGAGCCAGTCTTCTCGAAAGCGAACTGGGCACGTGACGACGGTCCGACCTTCTTCAAAGATGCTGCAAACCCCCAAAGGATCGTTTGCCTTGTCCTTCGTGCAGGACGGAACCTTGTTGTTGAATGGGCAGAGCTTGTTTTTTCTGTAACGCTCGCCTTCTGGGGTTCGATTGTCAATCGGGAATCCGAAGACCTCAGCCAGCGGGTTTGAATTCATCTACGATTTCTTCAGTTGGTTGGAATTCTGGGTTTCTAAAGTTAAGATGCGCAATGTTCTTGAGATTTACAATTCGGGTCTTCCCGGCCCAATGCCATATGACAACCGAAAATCTGCGCGCTTATGTATTTCTTTCCTGGTGAAACCTTCGTGACTTCGTGCCTTGGTGGCGAATCGCTCTCAGCCCCGAATGGCGCCGGTGACGATGGTCTAACGTTCGGGTGAACTCACACGGGTCGCAGACATTCCTCCCCCTCGTTCTTCGAATTACTGACATAGGAACTCACCCGGAACGCCTCCATTTCAGATTCGGGATAGGGAAGAAGCAGTTTTTTCAATTCATCGATCTCCTTGTTGTTCCTGTCAAGCCATTTTTCAAAATGCTCCTCCGGCAGAATGACGGGCATCCGGTTGTGGATCGACGCCATGAGTTCATTCGGCTCCGTCGTGATGATCGTGAAGTTTGGGAGCTCATCTCCCCGCTCGCTCTTCCACACCGAAAACAAGCCGGCAAACATGAACGGCTTTCTGTTTTTCATGCGAATGCAATACGGGTGCTTTTCGATCACCTGTTTCGGCTTCCCGTTCACCTCTTTCGTCATTGCGACCTGTTTCCATTCATAGAATGCATCGGCGGGAATGAGGCACCGGCTCCCCTTGAAGAAAGGAGCGAAGAGTTTGCTTGAGTCGAGCGTCTCAGCTTTCGCGTTAAATGTCCGGATGAATTGGCGTTTCCCTTCCTTCTCGATGACAACAGGCTCGCCGTCCTTTGACCAATAGGGAACGAGCCACCAGCGCATTCGCTGGATGGCGAGTTTCCCGTCGCGCATGGCGACAACCGGCATCATGTCCATCGGGGCGGCGTTGTACCGGGGAAGGTCCCGAAAAACCTCTTCCCCCGCGATCACATACTTGAGAACGGTACCCCATGTCGTGAACACGCGCTGACCATCAATGAACACATATCGACCGCACATAAAAATCAAAAATATGGGGCTTGAAGGATTTGTGAGTGTCTCAGTCTTTGCCGAATGCCTGATTGCGTATCATCTTCATGTTGTCGTACGGCGCCGGATCGCCGCCAAGGTAGGTATGAAACCAGTCGAGATGCGCGTTATAATATAAGGGCATCGACTTGACATTGCTTGGCCAGTGACCGTCGTTCGGGAATACGATGAGCCGCGAAGGGACATTCATGAGCTGGAGATCGCTGAAAAATTCCAGGCTCTGGGTATACGGGACGCGGTAATCCTTTTCGCCGGTGATGACAAGACACGGCGTCTTGAAATTCTGAACATAGTGATTAGGCGAAAACTTTACATATTGTTCGGATGTCCACGGCCTGCCGCCCAGGTCCCATTCCGGAAACCAGAGCTCCTCCGTCGCTCCGTGGAATGCCGTGAGGTCATACAATCCCATCATTGAGACGATCGCCTTGAAGCGCGTTGTATGTCCTTCCAGCCACATCATCATATAGCCGCCATAGGACCATCCCATGGCTCCCATGCGCTCCTTATCGATCCAGGGGAGACGTTCAAGAGAGTCGGCGACGGCCATGACATCCTCGCAGACCTTCCCGCCAAAATCTTTGGAAATCTCCGCCGTGAATTCCTGTCCGTAACCGGTGGAGCCATGAGGGTTCGGGAACGCGACGATGTAACCCGCTCCCGGATAGACCTGCCAGTCTCCGCGGAACGCGTCCTGCCATTGTGATTGAGGGCCGCCATGGACATTCACGATGACAGGATATTTCCTGGAAGGATCAAAATTGTGCGGCTTCACGACAAACGTATGAACCTTCGCGCCTGTCGGAGAGGAGATCCACATCTCCTCCGCCGGCCGGATATCGACTTCCTCCGCGAGCGGTTTATTCAAGAACGTCAACTGCCGCAGATCTTTTCCGTCGGCTGCGCAGCTCCAGAGCTCAACGGGCTCGCCGACCGATCGGCGGGCGAAAACGAGCTTCTTGCCGTCCGGAGAGAGGGCAAAGGCGTCGATCGTTTTGGCGTCGATGATTGATTTGATCTGTTTCGATGCGATGTCGATCCGGTAAAGCGGTGTATGCCCCCTAACCTGGCCTGTGAAGTAGATGTTCCGTGAGTCGGGAGCCCAGACAAAATCATTGACCCAATTATCGAACGCGTTCGTGACGATCGCCGATGTCCCGGTCTTCCGATCGTAGAGCGCCAGGCGGATCATATCCGATTCGTAGGCCGGGATCGACTGGGTTTTGTAACCGATGTAATATCCGTCAGGAGAATAGATGGGATTGCCGTCATACGATTTGTTGGAAGCAGTGATAGCCCGTGCCGTGCCGCCGCCGCTTGGAAGGAGCCAGAGATCTTTGTTGGTCGACACGGCTTCGACAGGGTCATGGTTCGATACGTAGCACACTTCCTTCCCGTCAGGCGCGAATGCGAACCCGAGCCCACCTTGTTCCCATGCCGGGGCATCGTAGGGCCCCGGTGTGAGATCGACGTAAGTCTTCGCTGCAAGATCATACTTGAATGTGTGAGTTTGCTTGCCGTCTTTCCAGAACGTCCAATGACGATAGAGCAATTTGTCGCTCATATGGGCGTGAAGAGGTCCGTTCTCCGTCGAATGATCGATGCGCTGATGACAGCTGTCGTCTGCGCCGCATTCCGGATAAACATCGGTGGAGAAGATGATCTCTGTTCCATCCGGAGACCAGACAGGGTCCCCGACTCCGGATGAAATGTTCGTCAGCTGGATTGCATCGCCGCCATCGCCCGGGATTTTCCATGCCTGATCACCATTCGATCGTGTCGAAACAAACAGCAGCCATTTTCCATCGGGCGACCATCGGGGGTGGTTGTCCGACGCCGGGTTCCTGGTGATGTTGTGAAGATCAGAACCGTCCGCATTCATCAGATAGATCTCCGCGTTCGTTTTTCCTTCAGCCAGAAATGATTCCGTGGCCGTGAACGCAATCCGCTTTCCGTCGGGCGAGAACTGGGGATCGGCAACTGATTTGATCCTGTAAAGATCGGAAATTGTGAACGCACGCTTTTGTGGCAAGGCTGCTGAGATGAAGAGGAGAAAAAGGAATGAGTAATGGAAGTATTTCATGTTGATGCCTTTAGGTTGATGAAAGGATGAAATCAATCCGGAAATAAGAACTCAACTGAATATACGGTTGGTATCCGCACAAGACAAACGGACGATCATTTACTATTAGGACATTTGTCCGGTTACTTATTTCTTGCTGTTTTTGATCTTTTGTTTTTTATTGTACCATATCTTGTGCTGTTCGCTTTTCAGTGCTGCGTCAACATTGAGCTTCGGATGAAACTCTTTGACCAGGC
>ORMF011371049.1_pt1 | contig 69982 bp, 74 predicted proteins | sample 1779871 | NCBI WGS metagenome assembly ORMF01 (sample SAMEA104232316, study PRJEB22302) | groundwater metagenome | biome: forest; feature: aquifer; material: groundwater | place: USA | collected 2011-08-07 | depth 5.4 m | reverse complement strand
TAGTTTTCTTCGGGATAATTTTTCCCATGGCTTCCGTGTCCTCCTTGCCTTGGCTGGCATAGGAGGTTTCGGCCGGAAGCCATTTTGCTTGAAGGATTTATCATTGTCGGTTACCTAAAATTTGCAGAACTCAAGTTATAATTTGTTCGTGGCTTGCGGGCGGCCAATTTCCTTGATGAATTGCCGGTACCGCAGGCGAGTAAAAGGCCGGTAGTACCATAACCGGTTATGCCCTGTCATGGCCTTGTCGTAGGCCTCCTCGTAGGGCAGGCGCATCACATAATAATAGTAGAGAGCGTTGACGACGCCGGTTCTCTCCACCCCGCGCTGGCAGTGCATGAAAAATGGTCCCTTGTCTTTTTGGCGAACCAGATTGAGGAATTCGGTTAGAAGCCCCTCCCGGGGATGTCTCCAGATTTTCCACGGGAAACTTCCAAAATACATACCCATCCCGTTGACTTGTTTTAACTCCCACTCGATGTATTTTTTTTCATGCCTGAAACTAATAATGCTTTTGATGCCGAATTGTTTGAGGAGTGCGAGGCCTTTTTCGTCGGGCTGGCAGCCGCGGTATAAATTCTCATCCACCTGCGTGAACTCCTTGATATTTTTTTCAAGCTCAGCGCGGAGATTGGCCCGATCCGTTTCCGCCCGGGCCGGCACGGTTATAATCCAGAGAAGGAAGGCAACTTTGAGGAATCTTTTTTTTGAGGGGCTCATAGGCGGATAGTTTACTCGAATTGATAGGAATTTTCCAATGCGGTATACTGCAACCATGAAAACCGGAACGGAAACTTTCTGGCAGGAACTGGCCCGGGAGATTGAGGAGGCCAAGGCTGCATCGCTTTACCGGACGCTCAAAATCGTGGAGCCGGAAGACGGACGGCTGAATTTTGCGGACAATGACTACCTCGGGCTCAGGACTCATCCGCGCGTGATCAGCGCTTTTCAAAAAGCGGCTGAAAAATACGGGGCCGGCTCCGGCGCGTCGCGGCTTATTTCGGGCACGTCTGAGATTCATGACCGGCTCGAGAAAAAAATTGCCAAGTTTAAGCAGCAGGAAAAGGCGCTGGTTTACGGCAGCGGGTATCTTGCGAATCTTGGCATCGTGAGCGCGCTTGCCGGCGAAAAGGATTTGGTTGTTATCGATAAATTAAATCACGCGTCAATTATCGACGCCTGCCGTTTGAGCGGGGCGGCGCTTCGCGTTTATCCGCACAAGAACCTTAAAAAACTTGAGAGCATTCTTCAGAATAGCGGCAAATTCCGCAGGAAGTTGATCGTTACGGACAGCGTGTTCAGCATGGATGGCGACCTGGCGCCGCTCACGGAGCTGGTACACATTAAAAAAGAACACGGCGCGATTTTGATGATTGATGAGGCGCATGGCATCGGCGTCTTTGGTGAGAACGGGCGCGGCGCGGCCGAGCATTTCGGAGTGGAAGGCGAAATCGATATTTCCATGGGAACGCTTTCCAAAGCCGTGGGATGTTTGGGCGGATACGCGGCCGGGCCCGCTGTCTTGATTGATTACCTGATTAATTTCTCCCGGTCTTTTATTTTTGCCACGGCACCGCCTGCGGCCATGGCTGCGGCCTGCCTGGAAAGTTTCCAGGTCATGGAAGAGGAGCCGGAGCGCCGCCGCAAGCTTTGGCAAAACGTGAACCAGGTGCGAAAGGAAGTGGAAGCCCTTGGATTTGAAACCGGCACCGCGGAGTCGCCCATTATTCCTCTTTTGATCGGCAGCGAGGAAAAGGCCCTCCGGGTTTCTGTCCGGCTTCAGGAGCAGAATATTTTGATTCCCGCCATCCGTTACCCGACAGTGGCCAAGGGCAAGGCACGGTTGCGGCTTACGGTGAGCGCCCGCCATACTGCCCAGGACTTGCTCCACCTATTTACCGCTTTGCGTCAGGCAAGGGAGTTGTTATAATCGAAAACCACAGTTATCTTGAATTTTAATAACTAGCTGTGGTTTCGCCCTGAGGACGACTTGGCCGGCCGAAGGGGTACCTTAATCCTAAATCCTATGTTACCCTACGAAGAATTATCAGAAATCGACAAGACCAGGATCTGGCACCCTTTTACGCAAATGAAGGATTGGGAAGGGGATGAGATTACGATCATCTCCGCGGGGGAGGGGTTTTATCTGAAGGATGTCAAAGGACGGACATACATTGACGGGGTGTCCTCCCTCTGGTGCAATATCCACGGCCACCGGAAAAAGGAAATTGACGACGCCATTAAAGACCAGCTGGACAAAATCGCTCATTCCACCTTTCTCGGGCTTTCCAATATTCCCGCTATTTTGCTTGCCGAGCGGTTAATCAAGATTGCGCCTCCCGGATTGACCCGTGTTTTTTACTCGGATTCAGGCTCGGAAGCGGTTGAGGTTGCGCTTAAAATGGCGTATCAATACTGGCAGCACAAGGGCCGCCCTGAAAAGCGCAAGTTTGCCAAGCTGAGCAATGCCTATCACGGGGACACGATAGGCGCGGTGAGCGTGGGCGGGATTGAGCTCTTTCACGAACTTTACAAGCCGCTTCTTTTTGAAACCTTTGAGATTCCCTCACCCTACCGCTACCGGTGGCCCACGCTTCAATTCACGGAATACTTCCCGCTATCGGGAAAGCACTCGGAACTGGTGAAAACAGAATCTTTGAAAATGATGGAGGATGTTCTCATTGCTCATGAGGGTGAAATCGCGGCGCTGGTGATGGAGCCCCTGATCCAGGGCGCGGCCGGCATGATTGACCAGCCCGAGGGCTATATTTCGGAAGTGAGGAAGCTGACGCAAAAATACAATGTGCTTCTTATTTTTGATGAGGTGGCGACAGGATTTGGAAGAACGGGAAAAATGTTCGCGGCCGAGCACGAAGATGTTTTGCCCGATATTATGACTCTGGCCAAAGGGCTTACCGGCGGTTATCTCCCACTGGCCGCGACGTTGGCCACGGAGGAAATTTACGAGGCCTTTCTCGGTGATTACAGCGAATTCAAAACCTTTTTCCACGGCCACACGTACACGGGGAATCCGCTGGCCGCGCGCGCGGCCCTGGCCAGTCTGGAAATTTTTGAAAAGGAACAAACGATTGAAGCCATGCAGCCCAAAATTCAATGGCTCAAGAAGCGGCTTGAAAGTTTTTGGAAGCTTGAACACGTGGGCGACGTCCGGCAAGCCGGCTTTATGATTGGGATTGAACTGGTGAAGGACCGTCAGAGCAAGGCGCCGTATCCTCTTCCGTTTAAAATGGGCATGCAGGTTTGCCAGCGGGCGCGGGAGCACGGGATATGGATCCGTCCGCTCGGCAATGTGGTGGTGCTTATGCCCGCGCCGGCCATGGATCAGGCCACATTGGCCAAACTCGTAGGCGGTGTCGAGGAATCGATTGCTTACGCCACCCGCCGCATCGAGGAAGAGAGTTTGCTGTGACCCCGGAAAAAATCAGCAAGGGCATTTTCATTATCGGCACGGATACCGGCGTGGGAAAAACCGTGGTGGGCGCGGGGCTTGCGCTTTGCCTCAAGGATCGCGGCATCAAGGTGGGCGTTATGAAGCCGGTGGCTACGGGCTGCTTAGAGAGCAATGACCATCTTTACAGCCAGGACGCGATTTATCTTTTCGAGGCCGCGGAAAACGAATATCCCCTTTTGAGCAGTCCGCTCCGTTTCAAAAACCCCCTCGCTCCCAGCGTGACCAGCGAGATTGAGAAAAAGCCCATGGATCTAAAAAAAGTTTTCTGGGCCTACCGCGAAATCCGTGAGATTTACAACTTCATTATCGTAGAAGGAATCGGCGGGCTCTTGGTCCCTCTTTCCAATAATTATTTTGTGGCGGATCTGGTGAAGGAGTTTGATTTGCCGGTGATCATTGTGGCGAGGACCGGCCTTGGCACTATCAATCACACGCTTCTCACCGTGCAGGCCGCCAAAAACCGCGGGCTTAAAGTCAAAGGTATTATATTAAACGGCCTGCCCGAGACCAATTTGTCTCTGGCTGAAAAAACCAATCCCCGCATCGTGCAGGATCTTACCGGCGTCCCGGTGCTTGGCGTGCTTCCCAAAATGGCGGACGTGGATGTGGAACGCCTCATGTTCGGAAGTCTTAAGAAAACCTTTGCCAAAAAAATCAACATCGACATTTTCCTCTCATGAAAAAAAGAATTCTTGTGGCCATGAGCGGCGGCGTGGACAGTTCCGTGGCCGCTTATCTTTTGAAACGGGAAGGGTATGAGGTTGCGGGCGCGACTATTCAAACCTGGGCGCCCAAGGACTGCGACAAGCTCAACACCCGTGCCTGCTGTTCCGTGGAGGGAGTCGAGGATGCCCGCAGTGTCGCGGACAAGCTCGACATTCCTTATTATGTGTTCAACATGGAAAAGGAATTCAAGGCCGCGGTGGTGGATTATTTCACCAGCGAATATGCGGCCGGTCGGACTCCCAACCCCTGCATTGCCTGCAATGAAAAAATCAAATTCAAACTTTTCAGGACGCGGGCTCTGGCCATGGGCATTGAGGCTATGGCCACAGGCCATTATGCGCGCGTGGTGAAAGATGAGATCAGCGGTTGCTATCACGTTGCGGAAGCTGCCGACTCTTCCAAGGACCAGTCTTATGTGCTTTACGGGCTCACGCAGCAGGAGCTTGCGCATCTTCACCTTCCGCTGGGCGGTTACCGCAAGCAGGAAATCCGCGCTTTAGCGCAGGAGCAGGGCCTGCGTGTTTTTGACAAGCCTGATTCGCAGGAAATTTGTTTTATTCCCTCCAATGATTACGCCGGGTTTTTGAAAAAGCAGGGGGTTTTGGAAGATCAGCCCGGACTTGTCAAAACCAGGGACGGCAAAATTCTTGGGCAACATTCCGGATATTTTCATTTCACGCTGGGCCAGCGCAAAGGGCTGGGCATTGCTCACCAGCATCCTCTCTATGTCACACGCATTGATAAGGAAAACAACGAAGTGATTGTCGGCCCCAAAGAAGAAGTCCGCTCAAGGCGCTTTCGCGTGAATCAAATGAATTGGGCCTTGCGGCTTAACGGCGTCAGGCAGTGGCAGTTTCAGGTCAAAATCCGCTCCGCACACAAGCGTTCGGATGCGGAGGTTCGGCTTCTTGACAATGGCGAGGCGGAGGTTTGTTTTGATAATCCGCAGGACGCCATCACGCCGGGCCAGGCCGCGGTGTTTTACGACGGCGACCGCGTCATGGGCGGCGGAAAAATCAACACCCTTTTGGATGAATAAAAGCATGCAAGATAAGTTCGAAAAATTAAAAAATATTATCCGGTCTTACGAAAGCGTCTTGGTGGCTTTTTCAGGCGGCGTGGATTCCGCTTTTGTCCTGAAAGTGGCGCACGATGTTTTGGGCCGCACAAATGTCAAGGCCGTGACCGCAAAATCAGACAGCCTTCCCGAGCGCGAGTTCGAAGAATCCCGCCTGCTTGCCCGGGACATAGACGTGGAACAGCTTGTCGTTGAAACCCGGGAAATCGAAAAGCCTGGCTATGTTGAAAACGCGGGCAACCGCTGTTTTTTCTGCAAGGAAACGCTTTATGAAACGCTCCGGCCGCTGGCCGAGGAGCAGGGCTTCAGGGAAATCTGCAACGGCACGAATCTCGATGATCTCGGAGATTACCGGCCCGGGCTCAAGGCCGCCGAACAATTCGGCGTGAAAAGCCCGCTGGTCGAGGCCGGATTCACCAAGCAGGATGTGCGGCATTACTCGCGCCTCATCGGGCTTGCGGTGGCGGACAAGCCCGCCCAGGCCTGTTTGTCGAGCCGTATCCCTCACGGCGAAAAAGTTACGCCTGAAAAACTGGAGCAAATCGAGAAAGCGGAAGATTATTTAAAAGACCTCGGCTTCAAAATGGTACGCGTCAGGCATCACGGCTCTGTGGCGCGCATTGAAGTCAGCCGGGAGGAAATCGAGCGTTTTTTTGATGAGCCCCTTCGCGAACAAATTACGGAAGCTTTCAAATCTTTCGGATTCCTTTATATCGCGCTTGACCTTCAGGGCTACCGCGTTGGAAGTTTAAACGAAGAACAAGTTCGTCTTTAACCCGCATCGTGTCTCATGGGCCTCAAAATCATTAAAGGGAAAATAGTCTTTCCGTCCCTGAAAAGGGAAGTCTCCCTTTCCAATCCCAAGATTCAAAAAGCCAAACCCCCGCATTTTTGTGTGATTCCCATGGCCCAACATCAGGGCCATCCGGCCATTCCCGTGGTTAAACAAGGGGATACCGTGTGTGTCGGCACGCTGATCGGAGAGCCGGACGGTGATTTTTCCGCGGCCGTCCATTCCAGCGTAAGCGGCACAGTAAAAAATATCGGATTATATCCGCACCCTTTTCTCGGCGAGGCGCTTGCTGTAGAAATCGAGTCAGACGGAAAGGATACGTTGGCTCCCGAAATCCGGCGGAGAGATGTTGAAAATTTGTCGCGCGCGAAAATCCTTGAAAGCATTCGGAGCGCGGGTGTCGTGGAGTTGAGTGAGCCGTGCGTGCCTATGCATTTAAAACTTGCTTCTGCGCCGCCGCCGATCGCCGCGGCACTGGAGAAGCAGCGCCCCCAGCCGGAGCGCTGTCTTCTCCCGGAAAAAATTCACACCGTGATTTTGAACGGCACGGAATGCGAGCCGTATCTTGTGGCCGATTATCTGGTGATGATGGAAAAAGCCCATGAGCTGGTGGAGGGGGCCAAGATTGTCAAGCGCGTTACCGGCGCGGAGCATGTGATTCTCGCGGCGGGTGAAAACAGTCTTGAGGCCATCGAAACCGTGAACAGCAAGCTCTTCAGTCTCGGTGAGAATTTTATCCAAGCCGTGCGGCTTCCAGCCCATTACCCGCAGGGTGAATCGCGGCGGCTTATCAAAGATGTGCTTTCTCTGGAAACCGAATCGGGAATCCTGATTTTGAATGTGGCCACAGTGGTGGCGATTTATGAAGCCGTGAAAATGGCCAAGCCGCTTTATGAAAGGGTCGTGACCGTGACCGGCGAATGCCTGGCCCAGCCCAAAAATCTTCTGGTCAGAATCGGAACCCCGCTTCAGGAAGTGATCCGCCAATGCAACGGTTTTTTAAGAAAGCCGGGGCGGCTGGTCATGGGAGGGCTGATGCGCGGTGTGCATCAAGAAAATATGAATGCCCCCGTTATCAAAGGCACAACAGCCCTGATTGCCCTGCCGCCCGAAGACGTCAGGAACGAGGAGGTGATGCCCTGCACCCGGTGCGGTTATTGCGTTGAGGCCTGCCCTGAAAATTTAGTCCCGAGCATGATCACGCTCGCGGTTGAGGCTGGCCGGCTGGACCTTCCCAAAGAATTTGTTGCCGAGAACTGCACTCTGTGCGGCAATTGCTCCTATGTCTGCCCCTCCAAAAGACCCATGACCGAGCTTATGAGCCGCGCACGTCAGATAGTTTTAGGTGTTTCTTGTTGAGCGCCGTTTCACCGCGCCCATTTCTGCCGCCTTTTATCCGCGCAAGCGTGTCTTCTGCCAGCATGACATGGAAAATCGTGGTCGCGCTTTTTCCCGTGGCCGGAATTTGTGTCTATGTGTTTGGCTTGAAAGCCCTCACCGTGTTAGCGCTCTCGGTTCTTTCCGCGGTGGTTTCGGAAGCCGTATGGCACGGCGCCGTAAAAAAAAAGATCCCGCTCAAAGACGGAAATGCGGTCTTGACCGGACTTTTGGCCGCGCTTCTTCTTCCGGCCTCCGCGCCCTGGTGGATTCCGGCGCTTGCCGGTGTATTTGCGGTAAGCGTGGGCAGGGAAATGTTCGGAGGAACCGGGCATTACGTGTTTCAGCCTGCGCTTTTGGCCAAAATTTTTCTACTCACGTTTTTTCCGCAAGCGGTGGCCGGCTGGCTGCTCCCCATGCAAATCCGGTGGGCTGCGCTTCTTCTGAACTCTGCGATTTTCACGGCAGGATTTTTTTTGATACGGGCCCGCATCATTCCGCCCCGCCTTCCTTTTTATTATCTGGCTACGGTTCTTGCGGTTTCGCTTGCCCTGGGACGGGACGCGCTTTGCGACATGCTCGTCGGAAAAACGACCCTGATGGCTTTTTTTTACGTTCCGGATTTTTCCTGCGCTCCGGCCACGGAGAAGGGAAGGATTTATTTTAGCGTCTCGAGCGCGCTGTTGGGTTCAGTCCTAAGATTTGTATGCGGCCTTCCGGACGGTGAAGCCTACGGCATCCTTCTCATAAATGCCGTCACACCTGTTTTTGACCGCTACATCCGGCCCCGTTTTTTAGGCGAGAGGACATAACCCGCTAAATTTTTCTTTACAAGCTTATTGGTATACGGAACAATACCTAGCGCTTGGCCCTTTGGCCAAGCACAACCCCGTGGCGGCCAAGGGAGCCGCCTACGGTTTAGAGTTTTGGGGGCCCTATGTCAAAAAAAGATTTCAAAATGCTGATTGCCATCAGTGATCTGCTCTTTGCACAGAGAGTGCTAAAGGACCTCAAGAAGAGCTATACGGTTTTTCTTGCTAAAGACCTCAAACAATTCTCCAAGAGCGTTCATGATCGTGAGTTTGACTTGATTGTGATTGATTACCGCTTCTGTGGCATGAAAGCCGATGACCTTTATCACAGCATCACGCTGTTTCACCCCCATGCGGTTTTCATTGTTTATACCCAGAAGGATAAAAAAGAGTTGGCGATGAAGACCTGGAAGCGGCGCGCTTTTGATTACATCACGCATACTCGGGATGCCTACGGGTTTATGGAGGAAATTCATAAATGCGTGCGCTGGACCATTCAAAAAGCTCAAGTGGGAACATTGCAGAAACAGATGGGTGATCTGGCCGAAACGATTAAAGAATTAGGGCGCAAAATCGAGAAGGAGATGTAGCTTCCGTGGCAAAAAAGGATTTTCATCTCCTGCTTGTTTTTGATAATAAAAAATATCAGGCGAAGATTGTCCGCGAACTAAAGCCGGTTTATACGGTGGCCGGAGCCACGACCTCAAACGATCTTTTCACCAAGCTGCGAAAAAAGGAATGGTCTTTGGTCATCATTGACCATGAATTCTCCCGCATGAAGACCGACGAGCTTCAGCAAAAAATCGTGCGATTCTGCCCTCATATTGTCTTCGTCGTCTACTCGCACCTGGAGAGAAATAAGATTTCGGAGAAACTCCAGCGATATCGCGCCATTGATTACATCCTTTACACGCCGAAGGTTTTTGATTTCGCGGAGAAAGTGCACAAGGCCGTGCGCTGGACGATTCTTCAAAAAGAAATCATGTTTCTTAGCGGCAAAATCACCACCCTCGCCGATTCTATCAAGACGCTTAGCAAAAAGATAGAAGACGCTTACTAATCGGCCGCAGCCGCGGCGCTTCCTTCCGCATCCTTATTTTGATTGAAAGTCGTGTACAGGATCAAAATTCCGAGGATGGATCCGAGAATGATCGATGAGCCGATAGTCCCAAAGTTAAGGCCGCCTCGTTCTCTTGTTTTTGTAAGAACATCCCCCATGGTCGCGCCAAACGGACGCGTGAGAACAAACGCAATCCAAAACAAAAGAGTTTTAGAAATCCGGGTAAAATAAGTAGCAACGACGGTCAATGCCAGCAAGCTGCCAATAAGAAGCGCTCCTCCTGCAAATCCGAGGCCGGAATTATCAGCCAGGAAATCACCCAGGGCAGTCCCCAAAGTATTTGAAAATAAAATCGCAATCCAATAAAGCAATTCGACTTTAAACGTCCTGATATTTTGAACCGAGAAAGAATGAGCGCTCAAGCGCCAATACAAAAAAATAGCCGCCAGAATAGTCATTAAAATAAGAGAGCCCTTGGCGTAGCCAAGCCCCAGAGTGCGGTCCATATAATCGGACATCGTCGTGCCGGCGGTGCTGGTGGAAAGAATCACGGTCCAATAAAGTAGCGGGTGATATTTTTTCGACATCAGTTGGGTAACGAGAGTGGCCAGAAAAACCCCAATCAAAAGCATAGAACTAACCGCGTAGCCCACCTTCAACGTCATCGATAAAAGGTCTCCGGCCGTCTCGCCCAGAGTCGTCGCGGCTATCTTCATGATCCAAAAAAGCAAGGTAACTTCAGGAAGTTTTTTCATTTATGCCTGCCCCCATCCGGCGCGCCTGCACGTTCTACTACGCATCTACTCATAAGTCCGTTCATTTCGTTTTCGGACATCAAAAACCCAGACGATTTTTTGCTTATCATCAACGTCATAAAGGACCCGATAATTTCTGATTTTTAAACGATATCGAGCGGCATACTGATAAACGATCAGAGGCGGTTTGATTTTCGGTTCTCCGGCAGGCCGGGGATGATCCGCCAGCCCTTCGATGGCTTCCATGATTTCATCCTGAATCTTGGGCGGGATAATCTTCAAAGCCCTGTGAAATTTTTTCTGAAGAGCTTCGGAAGGAAAGCGAACGCTGTAGGTCACTTGCGAGACGCTCTGATTTGTTTGAATAAACGACTGACCGGGATTCCTTCATTTCCTGCGCCAACGGCTTTTCTGCCTTCTTGGACCGCTTGAATAGCGGCCTTGTCCTGAAGCTCATCAAGCACTTCGATCAGTTCGACAACATCCTGATAAGAAAGAATCACTTTGGTGGGCGTGCCGTGCTCAGTTACGACTAGCGCCCCCTTTGCTTTCAGGCGTTTGGATAAATGCTCTCTAAGATCTCTTACCCCAATATATTTGGCTCTAAGCAAAGCTGTTGTGACGGTCATTGTGAGGGCCTCCTATGTAGTACCATTTGTGGCTACTAAAAGGATAACTCATGCCAAAGGCACGGTCAAGGAACATTTTCTGCTCAATGCTCACTCTTTTCTATCGGGATCATGGGCTCATTATTCCAGGGAATATCTTGAGCGCAACGGGCGGGAAGGGAAAATCAGGTAGGGCGCTTTGTTTAAGACGCGTTTAGTTGCTTAAAGGCGGCATGACCGGCGGGGGCGATACGTGTCCCCAGGGGAACCGGGACGGCTTTTGCTACGTCTTCAAGATCAGGCAAGTTCTCCGAACGAATTATTCGCGGAATTGGAGGGATATTTATACCGTTACAATTACCATCGGAGACATTCGGCGTTGAAATATCAGACACCGCTTGATAAACTAAAACTCGTTACCGAAATTGTGAAGTGATACACGCTGCCCGGTTTATGCTAAGGCGGTGTTAAATTTGGAGAAGCGGGGGCCAGCCCCTTATTTTCAAATATTTTAAAAATATAATTAAAAAAGCCATCGACGGGGCCTGCGACACAGATAGGTGCCAATTGTTTCCCGATTTTTGTTAAAAGTACATTTCCTATCTCGAGCTCGTTTTCTGTCGCCTTTTTGAATTGGAGCATTAAAGGTGTCTCATGATAAGAAATAGAAATGGTTTTTGGTAAATGGATTTTTTCAAAACCCGCCAATGAGTCAAAGCTTACAAGGCCTATGTCATCTAGATGTGTCAAAGAAGAAAACGTTATTTTTTGGGACTTGTAAATGGAAGAGTCTAAATCATAAATCAGAGGTTGCGGGCCCCCAATATTCCATGCAAAACCGCAAAGAGATGTGAATAGTTGTGCATCGACTTGGTCTAAAGAGCCCAAAAAATTAACCGTACGCTTCGAATAAGCGCCAGCGGTATTCGCCTCACCAGCAAGAACTTTTGCCCATAATAATTGCATCTCTTCATTCGACACAATTCTGCATTTGTCGAAAAAATTTACAAGCCAATCAGAATCAATTTTCTCTGGTGATGAATTGTCCGTTAATTGTGGAAACGTTTTTTTGTGATAGCCTCAATATTCCGCTGTTTCATAGCTTCTTCAGCGATAAACCGTTTTAAGGCGCGTCTCCCAAGCGCGCTAATTTCTGTGTTAGCCTGGGCTTTGATAATCGAAGCTTCCGCTTCAGCCTTCGCAATTCTTTTGATCTGGTAAGGTTTAAAATACCCACCAATTGCGTCAGAAATTTTTTCGATTAAAACCGTTGCTGGTTTTGATAACTCGCCGAAATTTACTAGATTATTTTCCGCAGACATTTATGCCCTTCACTTGTCGGATGTATCATTGTTTTAGTTGAAGAGCCGCAGTTGTTCCGGGACAGGCTTTTTCATTTCTCTTGAACTGTCTGCGCCAAAACTTTCTCCACCTCACCCGCGACTTGCGCTGATATAGGGTCGTCTTTGGAATCAAATCTCGCCACGACTTTGCCGGAGGGATCGATGAGGAATTTATTGAAGTTCCACTTGATGTCGCCCGGGAATCCGGATTCGGTGGTGAGGTATTGGTAAAGAGGGTGGATGTCTCCGCCTTTGACGCTGATTTTGGAGAAGACGGGGAAGGTGACACGGTATTGGCGCTCGCAGAAGGTTTTAATTTCTTGATCGGAGCCGGGCTCCTGGGCGCCGAAGTTGTTGGCGGGAAAGGCCAGGATTTCAAACCCTCGGTCTTTGTATTTCTGATACAGATCCTGCATGGTTTTGTACTGCGGGGTGTAGCCGCAAAGGGAGGCGGTGTTCACGACCAGGAGGGTTTTGCCTTTGTAATCGGCTAGGGATTTGTCCTGGCCATCAATCGTTTTCATGGCGAAAGAGTAGATATTTTTCATGGACAGATTATAGGCCGGGCCTAAGTTTTAATCAATTTTCTTTTGCCGCGGATAAAGAGTGTTATAATCTCCCCCGCCGCAAGGTTTTCATGAGAGAAAAAGATTTTCTTTTCAAGCTGGGAGTGGTACTGGTTCCCGCCGTTTTCGCAAGCTCTTCCTTTGACCAGATCCTGTGGATTGCATTCGGAAGCGTGCTTTTGCTGGTCGCGGTCCCGGTTTTGGAGGGAGCGGGGTTCCTCCGCCAGGATTTTTTGCAGGTGAGTGCCGCGGCTTTGCTGGCGGCGCTGACGGATGAGACGGCCCGGCGGTTTGGCGTGCAGGCCGGGGTATTTTTCCCTGTGATTTTAGTGAATGCCGGGCTTTGGTTTCGCCATGAGCCGCTGCAGGTCAAGACCAAAGCCGCGCTGTGGTTTTGTTTTGCTTTTCTGGGCCTGAGCCTGCTTAAATTAAACGGAATATGTCCCGCATTCCGGGATCCCTTTTTTATTTTTTCTGGCGTAGGAGGCTTTCTTTTCCTGGCCGGCTCTGCCTTGAAAAGGAAATGGTGCGTTTTGTGAGGGAGTTTTGGATTCTCCTTGTTCAGGCCGCGCTGATGGGCAATATTTTGCTGGCCACCGGCCTGGGATTGGGAAGCTTTCCACAGGGGCCGGATAAGTTAAAAACTGTTTGCCGCGAGGCAGGCGCCGCCGCGTGGGTGCTGGTGATTTCGGTAAGTTTGTCCCGGTTTCTGGATTTTTACGGGTTTCAGTTTATGCTGCCCTCTGCTCTGCGGACAACGGTTTTTCTTTTATTGGCATATCTTGTTTTGAAAATCACGGCGGTTTATGGCAAAATCAAGTGCCATGAGGCGGTTTTGCCGCTAGCTCTGGCCGTGACGCTTTGGGTCAGGGAAGAAGAGATGTTTCCGCTTGAGACAGCAGGTTATGCTTTGGGCGCAGCGCTGGGGGCAGGCCTGGTGCTTGTCCTGGGCGCTTCGGTGATGGAAAGGCTGGATTTTTCGCCGGCTTTCAGGGATTTCAGGGCTGTGCCTGTTTTTTTTGTGGTGCTGGGGATTCTTTCGCTGATTTTTAGGGGTTTTTGCGCTATTATTTAAAAATTAGAAACCACGGATGATTTGAAAGGAAGGTTGATTATGTCAGAGCAAGTGATTCAAGCAACGGATAAAAGTTTCGATAATGATATCAAGACCGATGCGCTGGTTTTGGTAGATTTTTGGGCGGAATGGTGCGGCCCGTGCCGCGCGGTGAGCCCGATTATCGACGAATTGGCCAACGAGTATAAGGGCAAGCTCAAGGTGCTCAAGGTCAATGTGGATGACAACCAGAACACGGCCATGAAGTTTCAGGTGATGAGCATTCCGACGATTCTTTTCCTTAAGAACGGCAAGGAAGCGGACAAGGTCGTGGGAGCGCTTCCCAAGAGCGCGTTCAAGTCAAAGATCGATGCGCTGCTCTAAAAATTAGAAAAGGATTTTCCTATGGAAATGGACCGCATCCTTAAACTCTGCGTGGCCATGAATGCTTCCGACATTCATTTGACGGTCGGCAAGCAGGCCTGCTTTCGCAATAACGGGAAGCTTGTGCCGATTGATGAGTCGTCACTGCCGCTTGAGCCCAAAGATACGGAAGCTTTGATGAAAGCCATTATTTCCGACCACCACCGCCAGAAGGTGGAAGAAATCGGAGGGATTGATTTCGGTTTTTCCTACGGCAAGGATGCCAGGTTCCGTGTTTCTGTTTTTAAACAAAAAGGATGCTATGCCCTGGCGCTGAGACAGATTCCAAAAAAAATCTACACTTTCGAAGAAATCGGTATCCCTGCAAAAGTCAAAGAACTTCTCCACCGGCCGAGAGGGCTTATCCTTGTCGTGGGCCCGACGGGAAGTGGAAAGACGACCACGCTGGCCACCATGGTGGATTACATCAATAACGAAAGAAACTGCCATATTCTCACCGTGGAGGATCCGATCGAATATTTTCATGAGCATAAAAATTCGATTGTGAATCAACGGGAAGTGGGCGTGGATGTGTCGACCTTTCATGAGGCCCTGGTTCGGGGCTTGCGGCAGGACCCGGACGTGATTCTGGTGGGCGAAATGCGCGACCTGCAAACCATGGAGGCGACCATATCAGCCGCGGAAACCGGCCACCTGGTCATGGCTACGCTCCACACCACAGGCGCGGCGCGCACCGTGGACCGCATCATTGATGCGTTTCCGGCCCATCAGCAGCCGCAAATCCGGACCCAGCTTGCCTCCTCGATTACCGCCATTATTTCCCAGCTTCTTTTGCCCAAAACCACCGGCGACGGCCGCGTAGCCGTGATCGAATTCATGGTGGCTACCAATTCCATCCAAAACCTGATTCGCGAGAATAAAACCTTCCGGATTATTTCGGACCTTCAAACTGGCGCCAAGTACGGGATGAGAACTTTTGACACCCATTTGCTGGAGCTTTATGCTAAGGGGCTGATAGCGCTGGATGAAATGCTCCCCGTGGCCTATGATCAGGACCAGCTGATGCTGCAGGTCAATGCCCTGGGCGCGGCCCAGCGGAAAAGGTGACCCCTAATCCCTTGAAAGGCAAGTATTAGGGCGGCCTCGGTAGAAATACACCGAGGCACGAAAAAACTGTTGATTTCTTGAGCGGTTTACGATAACCTTTACGCGGTTTTAGGCAAGAGTTTAGAAGCAGGTTGCTTGTCGTGCGAATCCCCACGAAACAACCCCACAGACAAAATTCCGTAAATTCCATTTGAAAGCGAACGACTCACCCAAAAGCTAAGCATGGCCCATTCGGACGGTGGGTATCAATCCTCAATAGTGGACCTTTTACGGATAAAAAACTCATGACAGACAAGGTGTTTCTCGTAGACGGAAACTCCTTTTGCTACCGGGCCTTTTACGCCATCCGGGAGTTGTCGAACTCACAAGGCGAGCCAACCAACGCTATTTACGGTGTGGTTGCCATGCTGAGGAAGATGGTGAAAGAAGAGAAGCCTTATGGGTTGGCCGTGTGCTTTGACCTGGCCGGGCCGACATTCCGGCACGCGATTGATACGGAATACAAGGCGCACCGGAAGCCCATGCCCGATGATTTGATCCGGCAAATTCCCTATATCAAGGAATTTATTCGGGCTTACCGCATCCCGATTTATGAAAAAGAGGGCTATGAAGCGGATGATGTTCTCGGGACGCTGGCCAAAAAAATCGCGGACAAAGGATACGAAGTTTTTATCGCGACGGGCGATAAGGACATGCTTCAACTGGTTGGAAGGCATATTAAAGTTTACAGCACCAATAAGGAAGGCATGATTTACAACGAAGAAGAAGTTAAAAAGAGATTTGAAGGGCTGGGGCCGGAAAAGGTCGTGGACATCATGGCTTTGATGGGCGATGCTTCGGATAATATTCCGGGCGTTCCGCATATCGGGCCAAAAACCGCGCTTTCATTAATCAAGGAGTTTGGCTCCGTGGCCAATCTTTACAAGCATCTTTCCAAGGTTAAAAGCGAATCCCAGCGCAAGCTTTTGGAAGAGCATAAGGAGCTTGCCGACCGTTCTCGGGAGCTGGCCGTGATTGACTGCAATGTGCCCGTGGATTTTCACCTGGAGGATGTCCAGATTAAGGAGCCGGATTCGGAAAAATTAATCGATCTCCTCAAGCGGTTTGAATTCAGAAACATGCTGAAAGAGCTAACGCCGACCGGAGAGACGGCAAATGACGCGGCCCGTTCCTATCATCTGGTGCTGAATTCCGAAAAGCTGGCTGAATTGGTGCGCTCACTCAAGGAAATCGGCGAATTTGCCGTGGATACGGAGACCACCTCTTCCAATCCTCATTTGGCCCGGCTGGTGGGCCTGAGTTTTTCTTTCAAAGAAAGGGAAGCCTATTACCTGCCGGTCAAGTCCAAGCATCATCAGGGCGTTGGGATTGCGGAAGCGGAAGTGATCAAAGAGTTGAAACCTTTGTTGGAAAATCCCAAACTCAAAAAATTCGGGCAAAATATCAAATATGATTACATTGTGCTCAAGAATCACGGCATCCGGCTTGCCGGAATAGAGTTTGACACCATGGTGGCGTCTTACCTCATCAATCCCATCAAGCGCAATCACAATTTAGATGACATTTCCTTTGAGTATTTGCAGGTGAAAAAGATTGCCACCAAGGATTTGATCGGAAGCGGTAAAAATGAGATTACCATGGACCAGGTGCCGCTCGAGAAAATTTCCGAGTATGCCTGCGAAGACGCGGATTGCGTTTTTCGTCTAAAGCACAAGCTCGAGCCTATTTTAAAAGAGCACGAACTCAAGGGGCTTTTTCGCGATCTTGAAATGCCGCTTGTCGAAGTTTTGGCTGAGGTGGAAATTAACGGGGTCAAGACTGACACGGAATTTTTAGGGGTGCTTTCCAAAAAAGCGGAAAAGGAGCTTCGGAAACTTGAAAAAAATATTTTCAAGGAAGCGGGCGAGGAATTTAATATCAATTCGCCCAAACAGCTTGCGGAAATTCTTTTCAACAAGCTCAAGCTTCCGGCCGGAAGAAAAACCAAAACCGGATTCTCGACGGATGTGGGCGTTCTGGAAAAACTGGCGGAAGAGTATCCTCTGCCGCAAAGACTTCTCGAATACCGCGAATACTCCAAATTAAAATCCACTTATTTTGACGCTTTGCCTGAGCTCGTGAATCCCGAGACGGGATTGATTCATACCTCACTTAACCAGACCGTCACCGCAACCGGCCGTCTTTCAAGCTCGGAGCCGAATTTGCAGAATATTCCCATCAAAACCGAATTGGGCCGCGAAATCCGGAAGGCTTTTATCCCTCGGGCCAAAGAAAGAAAAATTCTTTCTGCGGATTATTCCCAGATAGAACTCCGCCTGCTGGCGCATTTTTCTGAGGACCCAGCGCTCGTCAAGGCCTTCCGCCACGATGGGGATGTACACCGTTTCACGGCTTCGCTTCTTTACAGTGTGGCGGAAAAGGATGTGACCCGGGCGATGCGCAATTTGGCCAAGACCATTAATTTCAGCATCATTTACGGAAAAACGCCTTACGGCCTTTCGCGGGACCTTCAAATTCCCATGCAAGAGGCGGATGACTTTATCAAATCTTATTTCGGCCGTTACCCCGGAGTAAAGGATTACCTGGAATCGCAGAAGGAAAAAGCCAAGAAGCAGGGCTTTTTAACGACGATTCTGGGAAGGCGGGCTTATTTCCCGGATATTACCAGCAGCAATGGAACCCTCCGCCAGTTTGCGGAACGCGCGGCCATCAATGCGCCGCTTCAGGGCTCGGCCGCGGATTTGGTGAAGCTGGCCATGATTGCAATTCAAAAAGCGCTCACTGAAAAAGAATTGTCGGCCCTGATGATTCTTCAGGTGCATGACGAACTGGTTTTTGATGTCCCGGCCAAGGAACTTTCTGAAGTCGAGAAACTGGTTTCCGAAAAAATGGAAAAAGCTCTTGAGCTTAAGGTCCCTCTGAAAGTTGATTTGACGGCCGGGGATTCCTGGTACAAAGAATCCTGAACCGGCTTGTAACTGAACCTTTGCAAATTTCACCCCCACCTTATTCCTCCCCCCTCGAGGGGGAGGATAAAGGAGAGGGGGCGGTCAAGGGCTGATGCCCATTTTGCAAAAGTCCAGTTGTAATTTAGAGAGATGGGGGCGATACTTATGGGCAGACCTCAAGTCATTGGATTGACCGGAGGTTTTGCGACGGGAAAAACCACCGTTGCCCGCATGTTGAAGCGTCTGGGTGCCCGCATCGTTGACTGCGACCGAATTGCCCATCAGGCCTTAAACAAGGGAACGCCGACTTACCGCAAAATTGTGCGTGAGTTTTCGGCTCAAGCCATTTGCGACCGGCAGGGCCGCATTGACCGGATAAAACTGGGAGCGCTGGTGTTTCGCAGCCCGGCAAAAAGAAAGCGGCTGGAAAATGTTATCCATCCCTTTGTTTTCCGGGAATTGGACCGGGTCATCCGCAAGACCCGGAAAAAGGTGGTGGTTTTAGAAGTGCCGCTTCTTTTTGAAACCGGTTTTGACAAAAAAGTGGATTGCACCGCGGTCGTGAGCGCGCCGCGCCGAGTTCAGATCGAGCGGGCGCAAAAAAAATTCAAAGGGTCTCCACTCGAGATTGAGAGCCGGATCCGGGCGCAGTGGCCCCTTCCGGAGAAGGAAGCAAAAGCGGACTTTATTATTCATAATGGCCGTTCATGGGCGGAAACAGCCGCCCAAGTGAGACAGGTATGGAAAAAATGGAAACAAATAACCCTTCAGAAGAAGGAAAATCCAAGAAAAGAGGTGTAGAAATGCCTAGAGATAAAGAGACTGTCAATGCACGGGAACCTCAGGCAACGGCGGCGAGGCCAAGTGACCAGGCCAGCCGGCAGGAGGTGGCTGCCGCAGGCGGAAATCTGCTTGATATCGAATCGCTGAAGAAAATGAAAATCACGGAATTGCAGGAAACGGGCGCGAAGCTCGGTGTGGCCGTGAGCGGCATGAAAAAGCAGGACCTTATTTTTAAGATCCTGCAGGCCAAGACGGAGCAGACAGGGCTTATGTTCGGCGAGGGCGTGCTGGAAATTCTCGAGGACGGCTTCGGGTTTTTGCGGTCGCCCAATTACAATTATTTGCCCTGCCCGGACGACATTTACGTGTCGCCCTCGCAAATCCGCAAATTTAATTTACGGACCGGCGATACCGTAAGCGGCCAGATTCGTCCGCCGAAAGAAGGGGAGCGGTATTTTGCGCTTCTCAAGGTGGAGGCTGTGAATTATGAGTCGCCGGATACGATCAAGGACCGCACCATGTTTGACGATTTGACGCCTCTTTATCCGCAGGAGCGGCTCCTGCTCGAGACGGATTCTCAAGAGCTTTCAACACGGGTGATGGATCTCTTGGTTCCGATCGGCAAGGGGCAGAGAGGGATGATTGTGGCGCCTCCCTACAGCGGAAAAACGATTCTTCTTCAGAAAATTGCCAACAGCATCACCAAGAACAATCCGGAGATCATCTTGATCGTTCTTCTGATTGATGAGCGGCCCGAGGAAGTGACGGACATGCAGCGCTCCGTGAAAGGCGAGGTGATTTCATCGACCTTTGACGAGCCTGCGGAACGCCACGTGCAGGTCGCGGAAGTGGTGCTTGAGAAGGCGAAGCGCCTGGTGGAGCACAAGAAGGATGTGGTCATTCTTCTGGATTCCATCACGCGCCTGGCCCGCGCCTACAACACCGTGGTCCCGCATTCCGGAAAAATTCTCTCGGGCGGTGTGGATTCCAACGCGCTTCACAAGCCGAAACGGTTTTTCGGATCGGCCCGCAATATTGAAGAAGGCGGAAGTCTCACCATCATGGCCACGGCGCTGGTGGACACCGGTTCGCGTATGGATGACGTGATTTTTGAAGAATTCAAGGGAACCGGCAACTCGGAGCTGCAGATGGATCGGAATCTTTTCCAAAAGAGAATTTATCCGGCCATTGACGTGAAAAAGTCCAACACGCGCAAAGAGGAGCTTCTCATGCATCCGGACGAACTCGAGCGCGTGTGGCTTTTGCGCAAGGTTCTTAATGAATTGAGCCCGGTGGAAGCCATGGAGCTTTTGCTGAGCAAGCTCGGCAAGTACAAGACGAACGCCGAATTTTTAATGAGCATCAACAAAATTAAAGATTAACGGAGGTTGACAATGAGGAAAGGTATTCATCCGCAGTATGTTCCAACGGAAATCCGTTGCGCCTGCGGCAATGTGATTGAAACCCGGAGCACCAAGGGCAATGTTACGGTGCAGGTTTGCTCCAGCTGCCACCCTTTTTACACCGGCAAGCAGAAACTGGTGGATGCAGCAGGACGCATTGACCGCTTTGCCAAAAAATTCAGCGGCAAAACGGTTTCTTCGCAGAAAATACAAAAGCCCGTGGTTCAGCCCGCGGTAAAAAAAGTAAAAGAAGTAAAAGAAGCAAAAGAGGCAGCGGAAGCAAAAGAAAAAGAAGTTCCGAAAGAATAACTTCCTTCCTTCTATTCATGTGGAAAAAGCTTGAAAACATAGAAAAGCGGCTTCTTGAGCTCGAGAAGCTCTTGAGCGCTTCCGATAACCTGGATCCCAACAAGTACCGGGACCTGGGCAAGGAGCTTGCCGTTTTGCGGCCGATTGTGGAGACGTACCGGGAACTTCAGAAGCTTGAGGCTGAACTTAAGGATGTGGAGCACACCCTTTCCGAAAAGAAAGGGGATGCCGACTTTCTGGCTCTTTACGAAGAGGAGAAAAAAACGCTTGCTGAAAAAAAAAAAGAGCTTGGGGAAAAACTGGAAGATTTGATTCTGGCCGGTCAGGACGCGGACAAGGATAAAAATGTCATCGTAGAAATACGCGCCGGAACCGGAGGCGAAGAGGCCGCGCTTTTTGCCGGCGATCTTTTCCGCATGTATTCTAGGTTCTGCGGCAATCACGGGCTCGAACTGGAAGTGATGAGCACCAATCCGACAGAATTGGGCGGCTTGAAGGAAATTATTTTTGGCGTGAGCGGGGAATCGGCCTACCGTTTGCTCAAATATGAAAGCGGCACGCACCGCGTGCAGAGAGTGCCGGCCACGGAAGCAAGCGGCCGGATTCACACCTCGGCGGTCACGGTGGCGGTTCTTCCCGAAGCCGAAGAAGTGGAATTGGAACTCGAGGCCAAGGATTTGCGCGTGGATGTGTTTCGCTCGTCAGGCCCCGGGGGGCAGAGCGTCAACACCACGGATTCGGCGGTAAGAATCACGCATCTTCCCACAGGTGCCGTAGTGCAGTGCCAGGATGAAAAATCCCAGCACAAAAACAAGGCCAAGGCCATGCGTATTTTAAGAACACGGGTTCTTGATAAAATGAAACAGGATCAGGCGGACGCGATTTCCAAACAGCGCCGGAGCCAGGTCGGTTCCGGCGACCGTTCGGAAAAAATAAGGACGTATAATTTCCCGGACCATCGCGCCACCGATCACCGGATCGGGATCACTCTTTATGCCTTGGATCATGTGATGGAAGGTGAGATTGAGCCTTTTGTGGATGCTTTGTTGAAAGAGGAAAAAACCCGGCTTCTGGCTGAGGAAAAAAAGACAGCATCATGAAAATTAAAAAGAGTGCGGGGAAAACCGTTCGGGCAGTTTTGAATCAAGGGATTGAATTTTTGCAGGATCAGAAAATCGATCAGCCGAAACTTCTTGCAGAGCGTCTTTTGCAGGGGCTCCTTGAATGCAAACGTTTTGAGCTTTATCTGAACGCGGATATGGAGTTGCCGGCCCCTCAGGTGGAAAGATATTTTTCTTTCCTTGAACAAAGAGCGGCGGGAGTGCCGTCACAATATATCTTAGGACATGCCGAGTTTATGGATTTTACGTTCAAGGTCAACTCTTCGGTGCTTATTCCGAGGCCTGAAACCGAATTTTTGGTGGAAAAAGTCCTCCAAGCGTTGGGAGAAAAGGACTTGAAGGGGCGGGCGCTTCAAATTTTGGATGTCGGCACGGGATCGGGCAACATTGCGGTGAGTTTGGCGGCTTACCTGCCTAAAGCTTCGGTGTGCGCCGTCGATATATCCGACGAAGCGCTTGAGATGGCGCGGCTGAACAGCATGCGCAACGAGGTGGGGCACAGGATTCAATTTTTGCGGAGCAATTTTTTTGAGGCCCTGCCCGCCGGCCGGAAATTTGACCTCATTGTGTCCAATCCGCCCTATCTTTCAGAAAGCGATATGCAGGAAATTCAGCCGGAGCTTTTACGGGAGCCGGAGCGGGCGCTTCTGGCCGGCCCGGAAGGCACTGAAATAATCGAACGGCTGGCAAGGGAGGCGCAAGCTTTTCTTCAACCGGGCGGCCGGCTTTTTTTTGAAATCGGCGCGGCGCAGGGGCTAAAGACCGCTGAATTGCTTAAAACTTACGGATGGGCCTACAAAATTTTTAAAGATTATAATGGCTTGGACCGCGTAGCCCAGGCCGATCGCCCGTGCCTGCCTGAACAGGCCGTCACCCGCGGCTTGACCAAGCAGGCACGGGCGGAAAAGAATCTGTGAACGATGGAAAAACTGGTTATTCAAGGGGGGAAGCGGCTAAACGGGGAAGTTGAGATTTCGGGCGCCAAAAACGCCACGCTTCCCATTTTGGCCGCAACTTTACTCGCTGACGGCGAGTCGGTGATTGAGAATGTCCCGAATCTTAGGGACATTTCGACCATGATTAGGCTTCTGAGATCGCTCGGCGCACGGGTGACTCAGTCCAATGGCAGCATTTCAGTCAAGCCGACGAACGCGTTGGTGCCGCTTGCGCCTTACAAGCTGGTGAGCACCATGCGGGCGTCGATTTGCGTTTTGGGGCCTCTACTAGGGCGGCTTCACGAAGCGGAGGTTTCGCTTCCGGGGGGATGCGTTATTGGGCCAAGGCCGATAGACCTTCATCTTAAAGGTCTTGAGGCCTTGGGAGCCAAAATCACGATTGAACACGGTTATGTCAAGGCCAAGGCCAAGGAGCTCCGCGGCCGGGAAATTTATCTCGGCGGCGCGTTTGGCTCTTCGGTGCTGGCCACCGGCAATGTGATGATGGCCGCGGTTATGGCCAAAGGGGAAACCCTGATTGAAAATGCGGCCTGCGAGCCCGAGGTGGAGGACTTGGCGAATTTTCTTATCCGGATGGGCGCCAAAATCGAGGGCGCGGGCACGCATTTGCTAAGAATCCAGGGGGTTAAAAAACTTCGAGGCGCGCGGCACCGGGTCATTCCGGACCGCATCGAAGCCGGGACTTTTATAGTCGCCGGAGCGATGAGCGGGGGAGATGTGGTGGTCAAAAATACTCTTCCGCAGCATAACAATGCGCTGCTTGATAAATTGCGCGCCACGGGCGTGGAAGTGACGCACACGAAAAATACCATCCGCGTGCGGGGTAAAAAAAAGCTCCGGCCCGTGGATGTGACGACCCTGCCGTATCCAGGGTTTCCCACCGATCTTCAGGCGCAGATGATGGCCTTGATGACCATCACGCCGGGGATCAGCGTGATCACGGAGAAAATTTATCCGGACCGGTTTATGCACGTGAGTGAATTGAACCGCATGGGCGCCAAAATTTTTATGGAAGGGTCGACCGCGATCGTAACCGGCGTTAAAAGACTTTCCGGTGCGCATGTGATGGCTTCGGACCTTAGGGCTAGCGCGGCGCTGCTCTTGGCGGGCCTGGTGGCGGAAGGCCGGACGGATGTGCATCGCATTTATCACCTGGACCGGGGCTATGAGAAGGTGGAGGAAAAGTTGAAAGGGCTTGGGGCCACTGTTTGGAGAGAGAAAGAGTAAAAGGAGGGCTATTATGCCAGTGCGTATCAGACTTAAAAGAGTGGGAACTAACAAGCGGCTTCAGTGGCGGGTTGTTGTCGCAGATTCCAGAAGCCCCCGTGACGGGAAATTCATTGAGAATCTGGGCTACTACGATCCGAACCGGAATCCGGCCATTATTAAAATTGACGAAGGCCGTTACAAACAGTGGATCGGCAAAGGCGCGCTGCCTTCGGAAAGCGTTCAGAATCTGGTGAAGCGTCAGAAAAAGCGCAAAAGCTAAAACGCTGCGGTGTACCGCCCGGAGTACAGGCGCCTTATGCGCCAGTGCTACTCCGTCGGGACCAAGGAAAGTCCCGTACGGAGATAGCATGCGCCCCCGGGCAGGTGGCCGAGCAACACCTAAAGGTGCTATAGAAAGCATCGAGCGAGGTCCCTTGACGAAAAAAGCTCCGCTTCTTACCATTGATATTCTGACCCTTTTCCCGGAGATGTTTGCGGGGCCTTTCCGGGCGTCGATGATTCGGCTTGCCAAAAAAAAAGGCCTGGTTAAAATACAGGTGCATGATTTGCGGCGCTTTACCCGGGACAAGAGGAAAACCTGCGATGACAAGCCCTTTGGGGGCGGGCCCGGGATGGTGATGATGGCCGAACCCCTTTTTGAGGGGATTGAATTTTTAAAGATGCGTAGGCCTAAGGCCAAAGTGATTTTACTCACGCCGCAGGGAAAACGTTACACCCAGCAGGAAGCCTGGCAATTGTCGCGCGCGAGCCAGCTGATCCTTATCTGCGGTCATTACGAAGAAGTCGACGAGCGGGTTCGCGAGCATGCCGTGGATAGGGAATATTCCGTCGGAGATTTTGTCACCACGGGCGGAGAGCTTCCGGCCATGTGCCTGGCCGACAGTCTGGTGCGGCTGGTTCCGGGCGTGGTGGGGAATAAGGATTCCATTCAGCACGAATCCTTTCAGAATGATCTTCTGGATCATCCCCATTATACGAGGCCCAGAATTTTTAGGAATTATGCGGTGCCGGACGTGCTCCTTTCCGGGGACCATAAAAAGGTAGAGGCTTGGCGAAAAAATCAAGCCTATCGACGGACGCTGGAACGCAGGCCGGATTTGCTGAAGGAGCACAAGAAAGATCGTTAAAATTGAATCATAGCGTGGAGGAACCTTTTTATGAAACGCGGTATTGAACTTATCGAGAGAGAACATTTAAAAAAAGAGATTCCCGAGTTTCGGGTGGGGGACAAGGTGCGCGTTTCTCAGCGCATTCAAGAAGGCGACAAGTCCCGGCTGCAGGCGTTTGAAGGCATCGTGATCCGCAGACGCGGCCGCGGCACGGGGGCGACGTTTTCGGTTTTAAGGGCGGACCGCAGCGACAGCGTGGAGAAAAATTTCGCGCTTCACTCCAAGCTGGTGGAAAAAGTGACCGTTATTCAGCCCGCAAACCGTAAACTAAAAAAAGCCAAACTTTATTCCCTGAGACATAAACCCTCTGAAGTTTAAAGGAGGTAAATGCCTAGCCACCCGCTTGGCCCGATTCGCTCAAGCCGCCGCCCGCGCCGGTTGTCCAGGCGGCCAAGTCAGATCGGGCCTAAAAGCCTTTATGCTTTTGAGCAAAGGTTTTGGGAACAAGGATTCACACGGATCGCCGGCGTGGATGAAGCCGGCCGGGGTCCGCTGGCCGGTCCTGTGGTGGCTGCTGCCGTCATTTTAACCCGCCGATTCAAAATCCCTGGTCTCAACGATTCCAAGCAGCTTTCTCCTGAAAAAAGGGAAAATCTTTTTGCCTCGATTCTGGAAAGGTCCCGCGTGGGCGTGGGGTTGGTTTCCGAAAAAGTGATCGACGAGATCAATATTTTCCAGGCCGCGCGCCTGGCCATGAAAAAGGCCATTCAGGAATTGCCGGAACCTCCCGATGCCCTGCTGATCGATGGACGAATGAAAATGGAAAGCGCTTGTCCCTGCCGCGAAATTATCCATGGCGACGCACTTTCAGCCAGCATTGCGGCCGCCTCCATTGTGGCCAAGGTTGTGAGAGACCGCATCATGATGGCGTATCACGAACTGGAGCCGTATTTTCTTTTCAACGAACACAAAGGATACGGAACAGGGAAGCATCTTTTCCGGCTTCAGGAAAAAGGCCCTTCCGTTTTTCACCGCATGAGTTTTCGCCCCATCAAAAAGGATCCCCAAGAGGCGTTGTTATGAAAACTTCCGGCCGGCAGGAATTGGCGGCAAAAGGTGAGAATCAGGCAGAGGAATATTTAAGAAAGAAGAAGTATAAGATTCTTGCTAAAAACTACCGTTGCCCGCTTGGAGAAATTGACTTGGTGACGGAGCAGAGCAAGGCGATTATTTTTGTCGAGGTGAAGACCCGGACCAGCCGGCTTTTTGGCGAACCGGAAGAGGCGGTCACACGGACAAAACAGAAAAAGCTTGGCCAATTGGCGGAATACTATCTTAAAGCGCATCATCTTCGTGATCGGGATGTACGGTTCGATGTGATAGCCCTTGTCGTTAATCCGCAAGACGGATCCCAGGAAATTTCACATTTTGAAAATGCCTTTGAATTTTAACTTTCCGGAAAAAGAGCGACCTGTTGCCCAAGCCCTCCTCATTTTTTTCACGACTAGTTTATTGATATCGGGTTGCGCCACTTTAAAAATAAGCCAACTGGGGAATGGACTGGATGCCAATGGCGGCGCACTTTATTTGGCGTCTTCCGAAGAACAACGGGCCCGGGCGGCTGGTTTTTTAGCTCAGCATCCAGAGCTTAGTGACGAGCTTAAAATCCAATACCTTCTGGCCTGTATTCAGGATTCACAGTACCCTCTTGTGCGGAACGGCGTTACCTACAGCGGACCCCAGGCCATGCAATGGCTCCGGTGGAAAAGAACACATCCCCAATACAAGGATAATCCCATCCGGACGCCGGATGATTTTATTGAGCGTGTGGCAGACGGTTCCCGCAACACAGGGCTTCCTTATGAAGTGATTTTGCCCGACGGCCACCGGGAGCGGCTCAAAAATCTTCTGCGTAATGAGCTAGTGAGTCTGGAAGCCGATCGCCTAGGCAAAGTTTCAGGAGAAAAATCAGCTACGGCTCGGCCTGGCGGATAATAGGGGCGCCCTGGAGAGAGCCAAGATTGATTATTTGATTGAATTGATGGGGCATTCCCCTTATACTTTTATCCGAAACGGGACCAGTTATTCCGGCGTCCGCGGTGCGGCGCATTTGATATGGAAGTACCACCGCAAGATATCGAAAGTCAATTCTGCTCAGGAATTTATTGATGAAATAGTGACCCGGTCCTCCCTGAGCGGCGAACTTTATTGGGTCAAATTGGATGGAAAGAGCACTTGCCCACTCCGGGATCTTTTGGTCAATGAGCTCAGCCGGCTGGAGGCCGCTCTAAAGGAAGAGCCGCCCCAACCGATAACAAAGAGACAAAAAGTCCTAATCGCTGAAGGAGCCTCTTGAGTCGTTTCTCTAGAATACAATTCACTTTCGTGTGGGCGGCTGTTTTTTTTCTTTTTTCAGCATCGCCGCTCCGGGCTGCCCAATCTTCCAGCTACGACGCCTATTCCCGCCTTCGCGAGAGCCCGAAACAGGAAGAATCTCTGCTTGAAAAAGCGCTTGCGCTTCCGGCCTGGCCTCTGGATTTGGTCAGGAGGGGCATGGATAAAACCCTCTATTGGCTGGACCATTACCGCGTGCTCGACAAGACGAAATGGCTTTATGAGAGGATCACGGATTACGGCATCTATCCTAATCTGCAAAATGTGGGCACCATCGGCGATTCTGGAATCGGCACGGATTTGGATGTGGTGAAGCTTTTGCGTCAAAAAGGCAATTTCCCCTATCTTCGGTTCAAAAACGGTATCGGCTGGGTCTCCGGCCAGTTTTTCAGGGTTTACACGGAGCTCGGTATGGACAAGCTGGAAGAAGTTGGGCCTTACGGGTCTTTTTATTTTAATTTCGAGGACAGGCCGAGAGAAGATTTCTTTGGAATAGGCCCGGATACTTCACGCGGGGACAGCCACAATTTTAAATCCAAGGACGCGACGCTGGAGCTCCGGCTGGGATATTCCCTGACGCTTCATACTGATTTGAAAGCCACTTTTGGTTATAAAACTGTGGATATCGAGGACGGGGAAGATGACGGCAAGGGCAAAATGGACAGGAATGTGCCGGGAGCTGGCGGCGGCCACTTGCTGATCAGCGGCCTGGAGCTTATGCACGACACGCGGGATTTTCCAGGGGATCCGCACAAGGGCGGGTTTGAGAACTTTAAAGTTTCCTATCATGATGGTGTGGACGGGTACGATTTCGGATATTTCAAGTACCGGGGTGAACTTGCCCGGTATCATGAAATTTTTTCAGAGCGGCAGGTGCTCGGCGGCCGTCTCCTTATGGAGCATAATGACGAATTAAATCATCAGGCCATTCCTTTTTTTGATATGGCGCGCCTCGGAGGGTATGGCGTGTATCCGAGTCTGGGCGACGAGCACCGGGGCTTTCAGCAAAACCGTTTTTTTGGCGAGAGTCTTTTTCTCCTCAACCTGGAATACCGCTACCTGGTCTGGCAATATAGGGATTTTTCCATGGACGCAGTCATTTTTTGGGATGAGGGCCAAGTTTTTAATGAATTCAGCAGGTCTCAGTTCAAGGATTTCAGAGCGTCGGTAGGAGGCGGATTGAGATTCAAGGTCTTGAGAAACGCAATCCTTTCCTTTGAAGCTGCCAAAAGCAGTGAGGGAGTTGAAGTTTATGCCAGGTCGCAGACACCGTTTTAAGATGATGAAAAAAAGCTGCCTTCAAATTACAGCGGAGGATAGATCCGAAGCAGTACCTGCCCGTGGTTACAGGCCACGGGCAGGTGGCGGCGGAACGAAGTGGAGCCGTCCCTTGACGGCTTTGATTCTGGCCTGCCAGCTGGCCCTGCCTTTGCGGGCGGTTTCGGCTGTTCAGGAAACGCTTCCTGTTCAGTCCGTGGATGCGGACAAGCTTAAGAAGAACAAGCAAAGTCTTTATGTGGATATGTTTGACCAGGTGCTGTATGAAGAGGGCGTACAGTTTCTGCGCTTGGGCAATCTTTTTAGAAAAGCCACTTTTTCCAAGTCGCCTGCAAGAGACGTGAATATTTTTGACGAAGTACCGGATTCTCTTTTCTTTATTAACCGCCATGCGCGCAATCCGCTTTCGAAAGAAGCGCTTCAAGAAGGGCCGGAAGGCCTTGCGCCCAAACCCGGCAAATGGATCGTGATTCGCGGGAAGATGGACGGCATTAATCCGGGATTTTTCGTGAAAGAGGCAGAAACCGGGCAGGAGTTTCTTTTAAAATTTGACCCCATCGATAATCCGGCGCTTGCCAGCTCCGCAGAATCCATCGGCGCGCGATTTTTCCACGCCATCGGCTATAACGTGCCCGCTTATCATGTCGTTAAATTCAAGCTCGAAGATATTGAGGTGGATCCCAACGCCAGCTATTACGACAATACCGGATTTAAGAAAGCCTTGACCAAGGCAGAAGTCGAGGAGCTTTTGCTTTTTGTGGCCAGGGAGGAAGACGGGTCGTACCGCGCCTCGGCAAGCACTATCCTTAAGGGAGGCAACAAAGGCCCTTTTGATTTGGATCGCCACCGCAAAGGAGACCCGAATGATTCCATTCCTCACCGTTATCTTCGCTCCATCCGGGCGCTTCGCGTGTTCGCCTCGTGGGTCAATTACTATGACATAAGGACCGGCAATACTCTGGATATGGTGGAAAATTTGAACGGCAAAAATGTGGTCAAACACTATGTGATTGATTTTGGATCCACCCTGGGAAGCGCGGGCGTGGATGCCAAGCCGCCCCAGATGGGGCATGAATATATTTTTGATTTCGGCGAATCTTTTAAATCCATTTTTGCGCTTGGATTCTGGAAAAAACCCTGGCAAAAACGCTGGGATGAAAATGACCGCAAAGTCGCCATCCCCAGTGTGGGTTATTTTGATAACCGGCATTTCAATCCCGGCCGGTGGAAAAATCAGATTCCTTACCATGCGTTCAAGGATTTGACGGCAGCGGACGGCTACTGGGCGGCAAAGATCGTAATGTCTTTCTTGGATGATGATATTGCGGCCTTGGTGGATACCGGAGAGCTTTCCGACCCCGAGGCAAAGAATGCTTTGACCAAAACTTTGATTGAAAGACGGGATTTGATCGGCCGTTTCTGGTTTGAAAAAAGCTGCCCGCTTGAAGGGTTTGAAGTGTCCAGGGGCTCATCCGGATACCGCATTGGAGCCCATGACCTGATGCTGAAATCCGGGCTGACAAAATCACCGCGTCGCTACCGCTATTGCGTTTGCAAATCAAATATCCGGGGAGAACAGGATGAGCCGGTGTTTATTCTGAGCGATCAGGCAGTTGCAAGTCTCCCGGATTCTTTCGCGTTTTCCATCCAGGCAAAAAGATCCGACGGCAAATGGGGCAAGCGCGTCTGCCTCATCTTGAAAAAACAGGCCGACGGACTAGAGCTTTCCGGCATCAAACGGGAGCTCTGATTGCTTCCTGCCGCCGATGATCGGTGAGTTTTTCCGTCTCATTCTGAATCCCGTTCTTCGCATTAAAAAAGAGGAATGGCCCAAGACCCTCCTCATGTTCCTCTATTTTTTTCTCACCATCACCTCGTATTATATTTTGAAGCCCATCCGCGATTCCATTTTTATCGATAAATACGGCGCAGAAAATCTTCCCTATGTTTGGCTCCTCACCATCGTGGTCTTGAGCTTTATCGTTTCCATCTATGTTAAATTTGCCGATCTCCTGCAAAAAAATATTCTCCTCTCCTCCACCGTCATTTTTTTTGTCAGCAATCTGGTCGGATTCTGGTGGCTGGCGCACTCTGAGCACCGCTGGATCGCGATTGTGTTTTTCGTCTGGGTTTCGATTTTCTCGGTTATGACCGTGACCCAGTTCTGGCTTTACGCCAATGATCTTTTCAATCCCCGGGAGGCGAAACGGCTTTTTGGTTTTGTGGGGAGCGGCGGGATTCTGGGCGGCATCACCGGCGGCATGATCACGCATCAGATGGCCATGGTGGTTGGGACCCGCAATCTTCTTCTTGTGGCGGCCTTTATCCTTCTTTTGTGCGCGCTTGTTATCAATGTGATCTGGGTGCTGGAGAGAGGTAAAGGGTTTATCTCGCTGGGGGAAGGCCAGTCCAAAGAGCCAGTCAAAGTCAAGGAGACAAGCCAAGCCATCCGTTTAATCTGGGGAAAACGGTACTTGCTCCTTCTGGTCGGGCTGGTGTGCATGGCCAAGATCGTGTCCACGCTTGTGGATTATCAGTTTAAAAATATCATTCAGGATCAAATCACCGGTTTGGACGCGCGCACGGCCTTTTTTGGGAAGTTTTTTGCCTGGCTTAACACGGTCTCCTTTGTCGTTCAGTTTTTTCTCACCAGCTTTGTACTCCGGCGGTTTGGCGTGGGAACTGCGCTTTATCTTTTGCCGGTCGGGCTGGCCTTTGGGTCCTTTGGCGTTCTGATTCATCCCGCGCTTTGGAATGCGGTCTTTACCATGATTTATGATGGAAGCATGAACTATTCTATCAACCAGTCATCCAAGGAGGTTCTTTACCTCCCCGTTTTCCGGGAGGTGAGATACCGCGTCAAGCCCTTTATCGATATGGTGGGTTACCGGGCGGCCAAGGCCATCGGGAGTCTTTTGATTCTTTTTTTTGTCAATCAGATGCATTTCAGCGTCCGGGCGCTGAGCTTTATTTGCCTGGTGCTGATCGGTCTCTGGCTTTACATGATCCGTGTGATGCGCGGAGAATATGTGAATGCTTTGCGGGATTTTCTTAAAACGGATCTTCCCAAAGAGCATGAGAGGGTGGCGGCAGGATCCGAGGCCTGGCTTTTTTTGGGAATTCTGAAGCAGGGATCGGGAAGCGAAGAGAAAGACCTGCACCTTGCCATCCGGCTTTATAATCTTGCCAGCGACCCGGCGTTTCTCGCTTTTCTGAAGGAAGCCCCGGGCCTGGCCTCCGGTGAGTTCAAGGATAAGCTGGAATATTTTATTGCGCAGGAGAAAACCCCCAGCCTTCTCAAAGAAATACGCATTTTCCTCAAGATGCAGAGCTTGCAAGAGTCGGGAGCTGCTTTGCGGTTTTTTAGCGGGTTTCGCCGCGAGTCTTCCGAGTGGCTGGAGCCATGTTTTCAATCGCAGGATTCCTCAGTGAGGATCGCAAGCGTTTGTGCGAAATCGCTGCTTGGCTGGCAGGCGGCTGGCGACGAGCTTAAGTCCAAAAATGTCCTTTTAAGTGAAGTGGCCGGCTTGAATTCAGATACTGGGCCTGTTGCCGATCTCCTTCTTTCCCAAGACGGAACAAATACCGGCTCCAGAGAAGCCCTCCTTGAGGTTCTCAGCTGGCTTTCCCAGGATTTGGCGCATCACGAGGAGTTGCTTGCGCAAATTCACGAGTCCGCCAAGGCGAAGCAAACTATGGTGGACTGTGTGGCGTCTTTGGTGAACGAAAAAAGGCTCCCATCCGCCTACAGACGCCATCTCCCCATTGTGCTGGGAGCATGCGGAAACCAGACTTGTGTTTCCCTGCTTTACCGGATGCTGTCGGATGAGGATGCGGCGGTAAGGGATCAGGCGATCCATGCGCTTGCAGATATGCGGCTTAAAGGAGAAGGCTGGTTTTTTGAAAAAGAAGTGATTGAGCAGGAAATAGAAAAAGAAATTGCCCAGGCGCTTTTGGTCCAGCGCCTGGCCGAACTTTATAAACAGCAACAAGTGACGAAGATGGCGGGCGCTGATGTTTCCGAGGAAAATCCGTTTCTAGCCGCCCAGGATAAACGTTTCCACGAAACCGTGTCGAGAATTTTCCTGCTTTTGAGCGTATTGGCCGAACCCCAGGATGTCCGGACCATTTATTATTCCCTAAAGCACCCCAACGAACATGTCAAAGCCAATGCGCTTGAGCTCCTGGAAAATATTATTGAAAGACCTAGTCTTAAGCGCGCTATTTTGAGGGTGATTGACGCTGAGTCGAGCCACAGCAGCCTTGAGCAGTTGGGCCGCATGTTGAAGGCCTTAAACAGCCAGGGGGAGGAGAAGGAGTTGTCTCTTCAGGGATTGAGCCGGCGGGAAGATGCCTGGTCATTTCTCAGTTTTGTTTATATAATTTTACGCTTTGAACTGCGCTCCTTTCTCCCGCATTTGAAAAGTTTAAGCGCCTCTTCACGGGGCCTAGTCCAGGAGACAGCTCTGCTGGCCGGCAAAAGGCTTGATTTTTCTTCTGGCCGTTAATTCTAATCGATTAATATAAAACATGTTACATCGTTTACAATAAATGTTGATAAAATCACTCGGTTATAGTAACATTCAACCATGCGGCTTACTACCCAGAGCGAATATGCCCTCATATGTCTGAAAACCCTTTGTCAAGGAGGCACCGGCAGACCGGTTTCTGTCACAGGCATTGCTGCCCAAGAAAATATGTCCAAAGATTATATACAACAGCTTTTCCTCAAGCTGAAAAGGGCCGGCATTGTCCATAGTATAAAAGGCGCGCACGGCGGCTACATACTTTCCCGGGATCCCGGTCAGATCACTATCCGTGAGGTGATTGAAGCTCTAGAAGGTGACATTTACGAGGTTTTCTGCTCTCCTGAGATCCGGGAAAAAATCGTGTGCATGCACTTCACCCGTTGCAGTCTCAGACCCATTTGGACCAAGCTTGAGCAGCTTATTGACGACTTCTTCTCCAAAATCACGCTAGCCACCCTCCTTAAAGACGAAATTGCCGTGGCAGAAGAACTTAATCTTCTGGCCGCCAGGGAGGGCTGAGCCGTGAAATTTCCCATTTACCTGGATCATCAGGCCACCACCCCCATGGATCCCCGCGTTCTGGAAGCCATGATGCCCTGCCTTACCCATGAATTTGGAAATACAGCCAGTCGCAATCATCCTTTTGGCCTGAAAGCGGAGAAGCTGGTGGAGCAGGCTAGGGCTGAAGTTGCGGCCCTGATTCATGCGGAAGATCCGCAGGAAATCGTGTTTACCAGCGGGGCTACGGAGTCTGATAATCTGGCCCTTAAAGGTATTGCGGAAATGTATCAGGGCAAAGGCCGGCATATTATCACCACAGCCATTGAGCATAAAGCGGTTCTTGAAACCTGCCGGGCTCTGGAGCGGCGGGGTTTCCGCGTCACTTATCTTCCCGTGAATCCGGAAGGACTCATTTCTCTCCGGGATTTGGAGCAGGCAATTACGGAGGAAACCATCCTGATTTCCATTATGACGGCCAATAATGAGATTGGCGTGATTCAGGATATTTCTGCTATTGGAAAAATTGCGAAAGGGAAGAGCGTTTTGTTCCATACGGATGCGGCTCAGGCTGCGGGCAAAATTCCTCTTGATACCCAGGAAATGGGGGTTGATCTCATGTCTTTTTCAGCGCATAAAATGTATGGCCCCAAAGGAGTTGGCGCTCTTTACGTAAGAAAGAAAAATCCCCGGGTCCGGGTAGCGCCTCAGATAGACGGAGGCGGACACGAAGGCGGCCTGCGCTCCGGTACGTTGAATGTGGCAGGCATTGTGGGCTTTGGCGCTGCCTGCGGGATTAGTTGCAAGGAAATGTCCGAGGAAGCCTTAAAAATTTTCAGTCTGCGCGAAAGGCTGCGAAAAGGATTATGGAACGGCCTGGATGAAATTTACCTGAACGGTTCGCTGGAGAAAAGGCTCCCCCATAATTTGAATGTCAGCTTTGCCTATGTGGAAGGAGAGTCGCTTTTAATGAGCGTGAGCGATGAGATTGCTGTTTCATCCGGATCGGCCTGCGCCTCGGCAACTCCGGAGCCGTCTTATGTCATGAAGGCGCTCGATCTGCGGGAGGATTTGGCGCATACGGCGATCCGGTTTGGTTTGGGACGTTTCAACACGGAAGAAGAAATTGATTACACCGTGAAGCGATTCGTGGATACGGTCAAAAAATTAAGAGCCATATCCCCCATCTATGCTCTCAAGGGAGGAGGTTAACAAGACATGATTACTTTGACGCCGCTTGCGGCGAGTGAAGTCAAAAGGATTTTGGAAAAGCAGAATAATCCTAACCTTGGAGTCAGGATTGGAGTAAAGGGTGGCGGATGTTCGGGGCTTTCCTACGCCATGGGGTTTGATACCCAGCACGAGGGCGATAATATTTTTCAATTTGAAGGGCTCAAGGTGTTTGTGGATCCGAAAAGCTATCTGTATTTAAAAAATACAACGCTGGATTTTCATGACGGATTGGAAGGCCGGGGATTCAAGTTCATTAACCCCAATGCCGAAAAGTCATGCGGCTGCGGGGAATCCTTTTCCGTATAACCGCACTAAACTTACCGCGCCACTCGTTGATACCTAATTTTACCATAACTCTAATCAATAAAATATGTTAGGGGAGTAGAGCTGAATTGCTTTCAGAAAAATTTAAATTGGACTAATTTAGTCTAGTTTAGTATACTTTATTAGCGGGGGCTATTAGAGTATATGAAATTCACAACCAAAGTCGAATACGGTTTGGTTTGCCTGATTTATATGGCGCGTCATGGAGAGCGTCGGCTCTCCATCCACGATATTGTGGAAAAAGAACGCTTTTCGCAGGTTTACACACAAAAAATCCTGCAACGGCTCCGGCTGGCCAATATTGTAGTGGCGCATCATGGGAAGCAGGGTGGATATGCGTTAGCCGCCCATCCGTCCAAAATTACGATGAAGGCTATCATTGAGGCCTTGGACGGGCGTACGTTTGATATTTACTGCCAGCCCCGCCTCCGGGAGCAGATTGTATGCACGCATTTTTCCATGTGCGGAGTGAGGCCGGTTTGGGCGAAAACCAAACAACTGTTGGATGATTTTTTCGACTCCATCACGCTGGAGATGATGGCTAGGGACGAGAGGGAAGTTTTTCAGATGACAAGGGGAAGCAAAAATCATGAGCGATCCTAAGCGTTTCGTAAATCAGGAATACAAATACGGATTTGTGACGGATGTGGAGGCAGATGCGCTTCCTCGAGGGCTCAACGAAGATATCATCCGTATGATTTCCGCCAAGAAGAAGGAGCCGCCTTTTATGCTGGAATGGCGGCTTAAGGCCTACCGTCGCTGGATCACCATGAAAGAACCGCGCTGGCAGAATGTCCAATACCCCGCGATTGATTATCAGGACATGATTTATTATTCTGCGCCCAAGCCCCAAAAAAAACTGAACAGTCTCGATGAGGTGGATAAAGAAGTTCTCGAGACTTTTGAGAAACTCGGCATTCCTTTGGAAGAGCAGAAACGGCTTGCGGGCGTGGCGGTGGATGCCGTTTTTGACAGCGTGTCCGTGGCTACAACTTTCAAGGAAACATTGCAAAAGCACGGTGTTATTTTTGGCTCTTTTTCCGAAGCGGTTCAGAATCATCCCGACCTGGTTCAAAAATATCTCGGGTCCGTGGTGCCTTACGCGGATAATTTTTTCGCCACGCTTAATTCCGCGGTATTCAGCGACGGTTCTTTTTGTTATGTACCCAAAGGTGTCCGCTGTCCCATGGAGCTTTCCACCTATTTTCGCATCAACGCGGCCGATACGGGCCAGTTTGAAAGAACGCTGATCATTGCGGATGAAGGAAGCTATGTGAGCTATCTCGAGGGATGCACGGCGCCGATCAGGGATAAAAATCAACTCCATGCGGCCGTGGTGGAACTCGTAGCGCTTGAAAATGCGCAAATCAAATATTCGACTGTTCAGAATTGGTATGCGGGCGATAAAAACGGCAAGGGCGGCATTTACAATTTTGTGACAAAAAGAGGAAAGTGTGACGGTGCGAATTCGAAAATTTCCTGGACCCAGGTGGAGACCGGCTCTGCCATCACGTGGAAATATCCCAGCGTGATTTTGAAAGGGGACTCTTCGGTGGGTGAGTTTTATTCCGTGGCCCTGGCCAACAATCACCAGCAGGCGGATACGGGGACCAAGATGATTCATATCGGAAAAAATACCCGGAGCACCATCATCTCCAAAGGCATATCCGCTCGTCAGGGGAACAACACGTACCGCGGTTTGGTCAAGGTCCTTCCCAAAGCGGAGAATGCAAAAAATTACACCCAATGCGATTCACTTCTTCTCGGCGACCAGTGCGCCGCCAACACTTTTCCTTATATTGAAGTGGAGAATAATACCGCGCGGGTGGAGCATGAGGCCTCTACCTCAAAAATCAGCGAAGATCAATTATTTTACTGCAAGCAGCGCGGCATTTCGACTGAGAATGCCATTTCCATGATCATCAACGGATTTTGCAAGGAAGTGTTCAAGAATCTTCCCATGGAATTTGCCGTGGAAGCCACGAAACTTTTGAACGTGAGCCTTGAAGGCAGCGTTGGATAAAGAGCAAGCGAGGAGACTTTCAATGTTGGAAATTCGTAATTTACATGTGACGGTGACCGGGAAAAAAATTTTAAACGGCATTAACCTTAAGGTGGATGCGGGCGAAACGCATGCCATCATGGGGCCCAACGGCTCCGGTAAAAGCACTCTCGCCCGGCTGCTGGCCGGACATCCTTCTTATCAAGTGACGGAAGGCGAGGTCATTTATGAAGGTAAGAACCTTCTTGAAATGGCTCCTGAACTCAGAGCCCGCGAAGGCGTGTTTCTTGCTTTTCAGTATCCCATCGATATCTCCGGCGTGAGCAACGCCTATTTTTTAAAATCAGCCTTGAATGAAATCCGCGTTTCCAAGGGGCTTGAGGAGCTGGATGCGGTTGAGTTTCTCGATTTTTTGCGGGAAAGACTCAAAATTGTGGAGATGGATGAAAGTTTCATCAACAGGCCGGTGAATGAGGGTTTTTCGGGCGGCGAGAAAAAGAGAAATGAAATTCTTCAAATGGCCGTGCTCGAGCCCAAGCTTGCCATTTTGGACGAGACGGATTCCGGACTTGATATTGACGCGCTCCGGATCGTGGCTTCGGGCGTGAACCGGCTCAAGCGGCCGGACCGCGCCGTGATTCTGGTCACGCATTATCAGCGGCTTTTGAATTACATTATTCCCGATTTTGTGCATGTGCTGCTGGACGGCCGTATCGTGAAATCCGGCGGCAAGGATTTGGCTCTTCAGCTTGAATCGCAGGGATATGACTGGGTCAAGCACGAGACGGAGAAAGCGGGCGCGGGGAAGAAATAGATCCCGGGAAATCATCATGGAAAAAGAAAAATTGTTTACTGCCTACGAAATTTTTAAGAAATTGAACACGGGCCGATCGCCCTCATGGCTTGCTTCTTTCCGGGACGAAGCCATGGCCAGCTTCCGCGAAACAAGTTTTCCTACGGCTCATGACGAGGCCTGGAAATACACCGGCCTAGAATCTCTCTTGAAAACGGATTTCATTCCGGCCTATGAAAAACCGTCGAACGGATTGAGCCAGGATTCTATGAGGCAACCCCTGGGGGAAGCTCGCGGCCCCAGGATGGTATTTGTCAACGGCACATATAGCCATTCTCTTTCTTCGCTTGCCGGTTTGCCTGAAAAAATAAAAATGGTGAATTTGAAAAGCGTCTGGACGAGTGAAGGCGGGCTGATGGAACGTCATTGGTCTTCTCGCAACGCAGCTCGGCGAGGAATATTTTCAGAGCTCAACAGCGCCTTTTTTCATGACGGCATGCTCATTCACTTATCCAAAGATTCTGTTGCGGACTATCCGCTCGAATTCATTTATCTCACGTTTTCGGGCGGCGGAAATGTCATGTCCCATCCCCGAAACCTGGTGATTGCCGAAAAGGGCAGCCGCGCCGCGGTGATCGAGCGTTATCTTACTCTGGATGAAAGCGTCTATTTTACGAATGCGGTCACTGACTTTGTGCTCGAAGAGGGGGCCTCGGTCGAATCCTACCGGATTCAGAAGGAAAGCCGGCAGGCCTTTCATATTTCGGCCGCGCATGTTTCCGCAGGCCGTGACAGCCGCTTCGTTTCGTTTAATCTGGACGCGGGTGGCGGGCTGGTGCGGAATTATCTTGAGGTGGCCATGCTGGCCGAGGGCAGTGAATGCGATCTTAACGGGCTCTATGTGGCGGACCATGCCCAGCATATTGATAATGAAACAGTCATTGACCATCTCAAGCCCCGGGGTACAAGCCGCCAGCTTTACAAAGGGATTCTCGGGGGAAAGGCGAGCGCTGTTTTTAGCGGCAAAATTTTTGTAAGGCGGGATGCCCAGAAGACAGATGCGGCGCAAAAAAATAAAAACCTTCTTCTTTCGGATGAAGCCAAGGTGGACACCAAACCCCAGCTTGAAATTTTTGCCGACGATGTCAAATGCGCGCACGGTGCGGCTGTGGGACAGCTGAATGAGGATGAAATCTTTTATTTGAGGAGCCGCGGCATAGGCGAAGAGGCGGCAAAAAGAGTTCTGACCTACGGATTTGCCCGGGAAGTCACGGACCGCATCCGGCTTGAGCCGTTAAAAAACGAGCTCGAGCATTGGCTGGCGGAACGTTTCCAAAACCGCACTGGCGTGAAGGAGGTGGGCCTTGGGAAATTCTAAAGCTGCTTCATTCGATGCGCACCAGCAATCCGGGCTGGATGTGGAAAAGCTCCGGAAAGACTTTCCGATTCTTTCCCGGAAGATTCACGGAAAACCACTTGTTTATTTTGATAATGCGGCGACTACTCAAAAACCGCAAATGGTTATTGATGTCATTCTTCATTATTATCAATCACAAAATGCCAATGTGCACCGCGGTGTTCACACCCTGAGTGAAGAGGCCACGAGCGCTTATGAGGCCTCCCGCGTGAAAATCCAGCAATTTTTGAATGCGCGCGAATCGAGGGAGATTATTTTTGTGCGCGGCGCGACCGAGGGAATCAATCTGGTGGCGTCCAGTTACGGAAGGCTGCATATTAAACGGGGGGATGAAATCATTATTTCCGGACTTGAGCACCATTCCAATATCGTTCCCTGGCAAATTCTTTGCGAGCAAACGGGAGCGGTTCTCCGGGAAATTCCGGTGAGTGACGAGGGCGAACTTTTGCTCGAAGAATATGAGCGGCTTTTAAGCAAGCGCACCAAGTTGGTGGCTGTGGGCCATATGTCTAACGCTTTGGGGACCATCAATCCCGTGAAAAAAATGATTCAGATGGCGCATCGTTGGAACGCGAAGGTACTGGTTGATGGCGCACAGGCCGCGCCGCACCTTCTCGTAGATGTTCAGGATTTGGATTGTGATTTTTATGTTTTTTCGGGGCACAAAATTTACGGTCCCACCGGCATTGGCGCGCTTTACGGCAAAGCCGAACTGCTTGAGGCCATGCCTCCTTATCAGTCCGGAGGGGACATGATCAGTTATGTCACTTTTGGCAAAACATTTTACAACACGCTGCCTTATAAATTTGAGGCCGGAACGCCTCACATTGAGGGGGTGATCGGGCTTGGTGCGGCGATTGACTATGTCCGGAGCATAGGGCTTGAAAAAATTGAGGCCTACGAGAGGGACCTTCTTGTTTATGGGACTAAATCGTTGCTGTCATTTCCGGGTGTGAAGATTATCGGAACGGCAAAGGACAAGGGCTGCATTCTGTCCTTTATTATGGATGGCGTGCATCCGCATGACATCGCCACCATCCTGGACCGGCAGGGAATCGCGATCCGGGCCGGCCATCATTGCGCCATGCCGGTGATGGAGCGCTTCGGTTTGCCGGCTACGGCCAGAGCGTCGCTGGCTTTTTACAATACCCGAGAGGAAATCGATGAACTTGTTCGTGCGCTTCACCACGTCCGGGAGGTTTTTAAATCATGACGGAGCTTAACGAGCTTTATCAGGAAATGATCCTGGAACACAACAGAAGCCCGCGCAATTTTCGTGCGCTGGCGGACGCGACAGGAAAATCGGAAGGGTTCAATCCTCTTTGCGGGGACCGGCTCACGCTTTATCTTAAATTGGAAAACGATATTATCACGGACATTAGCTTTCAAGGATCGGGATGCGCCATTTCCAAGGCCTCTGCTTCTATGATGACTGCCTCTGTCAAAGGTAAAAGCAAGGCCGAGGCGGAAGCTCTGATCGAGGAGTTCCGCAAGATGCTCAGCCGGGAAGCCGGAACGGAATATAAAACCCGGCATCTCGGCAAATTAGCAGTTTTTTCCGGCGTGTGCGAATTTCCAGCTCGCGTCAAATGCGCCACCCTGGCCTGGCATACGCTGTATTCCGGCCTTGAAAACAGAGCCAAAGTTATTTCGACCGAAGAGGGGAGGTCTGACCATGAATGACATCATCCAATTAACCCGTGACTGCGAAGCTACCCAAATTCCCCTTGGAAGCCCCATCCTGCTTCCAAAAGGCACTGGGGTCAGAGTTACCCAGGCCTTAGGAGGGACTTACACCGTAGTGACAGACCACGGATATATGGTCCGCATTTCCGAAAAGGATGCAGATGCCCTAGGCAAAGAAGCGCCCAAGCAGGATCAGAAAGATTCCGCTGTCACCAAACCCTTGAGCGTAGAGGAGATGGTTTGGAATCAAATGCGAACCTGCTATGACCCTGAAATTCCTGTCAATATTGTGGATTTGGGGCTGGTTTATGCCTGCGATATTTCACCTTTGCCGGATGGCGGACACAAGGTCGATGTAGAAATGACCCTTACGGCTCCCGGGTGCGGGATGGGAGATGTGCTCAAGGCCGAGATGGCTCGTAAAATTTCAACCGTACCCGGCGTGAAAGTCGTTAATGTCGCTTTGGTTTGGGAACCACAATGGGATCAGGGCCGCATGACGGATGCCGCCAAGCTTAAATTGAATATGCTTTAAGATGTAGCCAGAGCCAATTTTCCAACCGATTACTTGTAACCCTTTTATTAATAGTCTGTTATAAGACGATAAAGCAATATTGACTAATTTCGTCAGATATGTTATAAACAAAAGTTATAATAATGGGCTTCGGTTCATAACTAAGGAAGCCAGGAGATAAAGACCATGATTAAGGAAAAGATGGAAAACCAAGACAATTTGCTGGCGAAGGTGACGGAGGCTGAGGAAGCGGAGAATCCGGAGGAATCCAAGCCGGAGCAGGGAGTAAAATTCGGCCGGGATGGCTTTAGTGAATATTTAAAAGCCATTGGCGAGTGGAAAATTCTTACCGCCAAAGAGGAGCAAAGTTTAGGCCGGGAAATTGAGCTGGCTATGGATGAAGTCAATGGTGCCCTTTTTCATTCTAGCAAAGCGAGAGCGGCCATGGGTGTGTTTTTAGAGGAGGCCTTGCGTGAAGGAAAATTTGACGGCCAGTTGATTGAAAAAGGCAAGAAAGGGAGAAATCATCTTTCCGAGAAAAGACTTTTACGCCTAATCCGTTTACTTCAGGTGGGCCCGATCCCATCCGCCAAAAATCCCCTTGCCCCTTACCGGGTAGGGCTTGAGCTTTTGCAAAAAGTTGTGACTAAGGCCAAGCAGGGCGCCCCGTTACGCGGCGAAGAAAGGGAAGAAGTGCACCTCTTGGATGTTAAGAGGGATCGGCTGATTTCCCTGATAAGCCGGCTGGCGCAATCGAATTTGAGATTAGTGGTGAGTATTGCCAAAAATTATTATGCTTCCTCCATGACGCTTCTTGATTTAATCCAGGAAGGAAATATAGGGCTTCTTAAGGCGGCGGAGCGTTTTGACTATCGCCGGGGGTACAAATTCTCGACCTATGCCACTTGGTGGGTTAAACAAGCCATCACGCGCGCGCGGATGACGCAGTCGCGTCTCATCCGGCTGCCTGTGCACCTTGAGGACAAGCTCTCGCAATTTAAAAAGCTTTACCGGCTTCAGAGTCAAGTTCGGACTGGTGCGGCCTCGATGGAGGACATTGCTAAGAAATTAAAAACACCGTTGCCTGAAATTCAGCGCCTCATGGATGTGGATCACGAGCCCTTGAGTCTCCAGGCGCCGGTGGGAGACGCCGAGATTCAGCATTTCCTTTCGGATGAAACGGCGGTTAAACCGGAAGAGCGCGCCGAGGTGTCTCTGCTTAAAAGGGATATCCAGAAGGCCCTTGAGATTTTAAACGACAAGGAAAAACGCATTCTCAAGTTGCGGTATGGGCTTGAGGACGGCGTACCGAAAACTCTGGAAGAGGTGGGATCGGTTTTCTGCCTCACCCGCGAAAGAATCCGGCAGATCGAGGTCCGGTCCTTGGCCAAGTTGGCGAATACCGAGCGATTTTACTGGCTAAAGGAATATCTTCAGCCGTAAAGTACTTTACCCCAATTGCCGGTCCAGCGAACGGTATTGGATGGCTTCTGCCAAGTGCTCTTCACAGATTTTTTCTGATCCCGCCATGTCCGCGATGGTCCGGCTGACCTTCAAAATCCGGGAGTAGGCCCGTGCTGAGAAGCCGAGGTCATTCATGGCTATTTCAAGAAGTTTAAGCGCCGCAGGGCTCGCCTGGCAGTATTTTTTAATTTCCTTTTCCCGCATTTCGCTATTGGTAAGGATTTTTTCCCCTTTAAATCTTTCCCTTTGAATGTCCCGTACCTGCTGAATCCTTTGGCGGATGGTTTCCGAATTTTCTCCAGACTTGATTTCTGTAAGGTCCCTGAATTTCAAAGCTGGCACTTCGATATGAAGATCAATCCGGTCAAGAAGCGGCCCCGAAATTTTTGCCCGGTAAGTAAGAATCTGGTTGAGAGAACAACGGCAGGATTTTTGGGGATGCCCTAGGAAGCCGCACTTGCAGGGATTCATGGCCGCAACTAGCATGAAGCGCGCCGGGAAAGCGAGCGAGCCTTTGGCCCGGCTGATGACAACTTTCCCGTCTTCAAGCGGAGCCCGCAGGGTTTCGAGTGCGTCTCTTCTGAATTCAGAAAGTTCGTCAAGAAAAAGAACGCCGTGATGGGACAGTGTTATTTCACCCGGTCTTGGAAAGGGCCCTCCGCCCGCAAGTCCGGCGGGAGAAATAGTGTGATGCGGGGAGCGGAACGGCCGCCGGTCCATGGGAGTCCGGCTGTTTCCCGGGGAATCGGCCGCACTGTAAATTTTCATGATATCCAACAGTTCATCCTGCGAAAGTTCAGGTAAAATACCCGGTAGACGGCTCGCCAACATGCTTTTGCCGGAGCCGGGAGGCCCGACCATGAGCACGTTGTGCGCCCCGGAAACCGCTACTTCCATAGCCCGCTTTGCCTGCCACTGGCCTTTGACGTCCTGAAAATCAAAAGCATACGGATAGTGCGGAATCTGTGGCCATTTTTTCCATGCGGTCCGCGGCGGAAGTAACGACGTTCCCTCATTTAAAAAGCGCACCACTTCGGTCAAGTTTTTTGCGAGCAGGATCGGCGTGTCGGAAAGAATGCCAGCCTCTGCTTCATTGTCAAAAGGCGCGATGAGGTAACGGTTGGATTCTTTGATGCCGAGAATGGCAGGAATCATGCCTTTTATCCTGCGCAAAGAACCGTCCAGTGCCAATTCGCCCAGGAAAGCATAACCGGTAAGCCGTTCCTGCCGGATATGCCCGAGCGAAGCCAAAATGCCCACGGCAATGGGAAGATCAAAGCAGGGCCCTTCTTTTTTCATATCCGCAGGCGCAAGATTGACAATAATTTTTTTGGAGGGAAACGGAAAGCCGCTATTTTTAATAGCGGCTCTGACGCGCTCTTTGGATTCTTTCACGGCTTGATCCGGCAGGCCCACCAAGGTCATTTGCGGGAGACCGGCGGACACATCCACTTCAATCTGGATCGGCAGGGCGTCAATACCCCAAAGTGTGGCGCTATAAATGGTTGATGTCATTGGGAGAAGAAAAGATTATCACCTTGTGTTTTAAAATGGGCTGTAATATAATTCTTAAATCTGTTAAAGCTTGTATAGGATAATTAAATATTATTTTTTATTATAGTGTAGTTGCTTTTTTAACATAAAGTTACTTGACTGTCAACCCTTTAAGTATCCCTATGCTGGCTCAAGCCATGACTATGTCTGATTGGACGCCTCCCTTTAAGGAAGGGCAAGGGATTGCAGCCATTGTGAGTGCTTGGGTTATTGCGCAGACGCTCAAAATTGTCACGGGGGTTATTCGGGAAAAGCGGTTTAATTTTCGTTGGATTATCATGTCCGGAGGGATGCCCAGCTCGCATTCAGCCGCGGTGTCCAGTCTTTCCACGGTTGTCGGTCTTTATTACGGATTTGGATCCATTCTTTTCTGGATGGCGCTTGTGTTCAGCGGGATCATCATGTTTGATGCGGCCGGTGTGCGCCGCGCGGTCGGCAGGCAGGCAAGTATTCTCAACAAAATTGTGGACGAAATTTCCCACGGCGAGCAGGTTCGGGAGATAAGACTCAAGGAACTTCTGGGCCATACGCCGATTGAAGTTTTGGCCGGTGCATTTTTAGGAATAGCGCTGGCCCTTATTTTTTGTCTTGGCTTATGAATCAACGGACTCTATTCTGGAACCTATTTACTCTTTTCACGGCCGGATGGCTCATGGGTGTGTCTGCAGTCGAATCCCCGCAGACGTCTTCGCCTTCACGTCCAGCAACGGCGGACAATATTTTAAGCGAAGCGCGGCAGCTTGTCGAGAGCGGGGAGCTTCTTGCCGCCAAAGAAAAATATAAGCTATGCCTGTCGCAAAAAAATACGCTTGCGCTTAAACGGGATATTCGAAAAGAACTGGAGGCGCTGAATTGTAAAATTCTTTTTTCCAAGACCCTCACGCCGGGAAGCATCCTTTATGAAGTCAAGCCGGGGGACAGTCTTTATAAAATCGCCAAGGAGCACAACACCACAGCGGAGCTTATCGCGAGGAGCAATCAGATCAAAGGATTCGTCATTTATCCCGGGACAAAGCTTAAAGTCGTGACCGCGCCTTTTTCCATCAAGGTCAATTTGTCTAAAAACCGGCTGTATCTTTTACAAGGTGATGAAATCGTCAAAACTTACTCTGTTGCCACAGGGGAAAACCTGTCCACGCCCGTGGGAAGTTTCACCATTGATAACAAACTTGTTAATCCTACCTGGTATCGCGCCGGCGCGGTGGTCCCTCCCGATAGCCCTGAAAATATTCTTGGCACCCGATGGCTGGGTTTTTCAATTCCGAGCTTCGGCATTCACGGCACGACCAAGCCCGAATCGATAGGGAAAAACACTTCGGCAGGATGCATTCGTATGCTGAATGAAGATGTGGAAGAGCTGTACGGTATCGTCCCCCTAAAGACCCCGGTGACGGTTATAAAATCATAATTTCAAACGAGGATTTATCATGGCTATAAAGAAAGTACGCCCAAAAATCAGTCAGGACGCCAATGCCCCGTGCCTGCCCTTTGAGCGGCCGATTGTGGATTTGGAGCGGGCCATTGATCAGTTAAAGCAGCATTCCAAGGACGGCATCGATCTTTCCGGCGAGATCAAGAGCGCGGAAAAGAAACTTGATAAGGCGCTCAAGGAAACTTTTGAAAATCTGTCGGCCTGGCAGCGCGTCCAGGTGGCGCGCCATCCGCTCCGGCCTTACACGTTGGATTATATTCATGCCCTGACCGACGATTTTGTGGAGCTTCACGGCGATCGCCGCTTCAGCGATGACAAGGCCATTGTGGCCGGGTTTGGCCGGATGAGAGGCAAAAAAGTTTGCTTTATCGGCCATCAGAAGGGGCGCAACACCAAGGAAAATCTGATGCGGTGTTTTGGAAGCGCGCATCCGGAAGGGTATCGCAAGGCGCTCCGTGTGATGTTGCTGGCCCAGAAATTTAACATTCCGATTATATGTTTCGTAGACACGCCAGGCGCTTATCCGGGCATTGGCGCCGAGGAGCGCGGCCAAGCTGAGGCCATTGCCTACAATATTCAGGAAATGGCTGGGGTGGCCGTTCCTATTGTTGTGACGGTGATCGGCGAAGGCGGAAGCGGAGGCGCACTGGGGATTGGCGTGGGAGACCGTGTTCTTATTCTTGAAAATGCTTATTATTCCGTGATTTCACCCGAGGGTTGCGCGGCCATTCTGTGGAAGGACCAGTCCAAATCGCCGGATGCGGCCGAGGCCTTGAAGCTGACCTCTTACGATCTTTTGAAACTCGGAGTGGTGGATGAGGTGATCAAGGAGCCCCTGGGCGGAGCGCACCGTGATTTTGAAAACACCGCTAAATCCGTGCAGGAAATAATTGAGAAACATTTGAAGGAGCTTACGGTGTTTGCCAAGAAAGAGCTTCTTGAGAAGCGGTACGAAAAATTCCGCAAACTGGGAGCTTTTGAAGAAAAAAGGTTGAAAATTGGATAAAAGGCAAATTGTTGCGCTTGAAATCGGGGCCAGTGCCGTCAAAAAAATCCAAATTGACTTGGAGAATGACGTCCTCGTCTGGAGCCGCGCCGAACTGATTGAGCTTCGCAACAAAGACGAGGGAGTCAAGAAAAAGGAAACGGTCGCGGCTGTCACTGAGATTATCAAGGACGTACTGACCGGGTCGGGGAACGAATGCGTCTATGTTTTTAACAGCCCCCAGAGTTTTGTCCGCGAGCTTTTTCTTCCCAAAATGCCCCGCCGCGAGTTGGACCAGGCCATTCAAATCCAGTTAAAAAAAGAAATCCCGTTTGCTGTTGAGGAAGCCAATATCGGATACCTGGTAGTCGAGGCCAAGCATTTGGGGGAAGGAACCCGCCTGCATATTCTGGCCTCTGCGGTTTCGCAAAAAATTCTGAATGAAAAGCTCACGCTTCTTAAAGAGGGTGGTTTCTTGCCTAAGGAATCCTTGCACACGCCTTTTTCCATTCAAAAACTGGCGCCGGTGGCCGGTATTCAGGAAAACGAGGTGGTGGCTTTGATTGATGTCGGCGCTTCGCTCACGGAGCTTAATATTTACGAAGGCCTCAAACTTAAATTTGCCCGTAAGATTCAGCTCGGAGGCGATGAGATCACGGCCATTCTTTTGGATCCCGGCGTGATCGAGCGCATGGGGCTTGCGTCCCTCAATGCACAGGAAGCCGAACACCTGAAAAGGGCGCGGGGGCTCCTGGCCGAGCATCCCTCGGACGCTTCCATGCCGCCCGACTTTAAACCCATCCAATTCCTTGTGGCCGCGAGGCCGGTTCTGGAACGGTTTCAGAACGAGGTGGTGCGCTCCTTCAATTATTTTTCGGAACAGTTTAACGGGAAAGCCGTCAACCGGGTGTTGCTTATGGGCGGCGGCGCGCTGCTCAAGGGGTTGAGAGAATTTCTCGAGAAGCGGCTTCAGACGCCGGTGACCTACCTTGAACTGAAGCCAACCAGCGGCTTTCAATTTGGAGAAGCGGTTCAGGCCAAACCGGAGGAGATTTTCCGCTATCACAGGATGCTTCTCACGGTTTCAAGTTTTCTTGAAAAGAAAAGACCGTTTGCGTGGTTGATGAAAATCCCCAGAGAAAAACTCATCAAAGGCGCTGCCGCGGTTTTTTCTGTTATTTTTGTTAGCTCGGCAATCAATTTTTTTATTCTGGCCCATCAAATCCGTTCCAAAGAGGCGCGCATGAAAACAATCTCGGAGGCTTATGAAAAGGCCAAACAGGTGAAGCAGCTGGAGAATCATGTGCTGGACCAGCAGGACCGATGGGATAAATTTTTTGCTGGGGAGCCGTACTGGGAGGAGGCCTTTATGGAGCTCACCAATATCCTGCCCTCCAATTTTTATCTGGAAACGATTGATTACAAGGACAACACGCTCACCGTGACGGGCACGTACACGCAGGAAAATTTCACGGAGGACAAACTGACCGGATTTCTGACCGCGCTTTCCAAAGGGGTTTTTACAAAAGCCAAGCTCGTGTCAACCAAGGAAGCGCAGCAGGCATCCGGAATTTTCAGGTTTGAAATCACATGCAAGGTCTGAATTTCAAATTTTCTGATTTAAAGCTTCCTGCCAATATTCCTGAAAAAGACCGTCTGATTCGTTGGGGCGGATTTGCGGCGGGGGTCATTATTTTGCTGGTGGCGGGCAATGCCTGTCACGCGAAATTTGCGTCCTCGCATGAGAGGCTCAATTTTCTTAAAAAAGAATTGGAGCTAGCCAGCGTGTTGATCGAGCACACTTCCAAGCTGGACGGCACGAAGCTCCAGAAGGACCTGGATTATCTTAAGGAACGGCTGGATTCTCCCTTGCAGATTTCAGCCACGCTCGAGGAATTGAATAGGCTGGGCGGAGAATATGGCATTCATTTCAAATCCGTGGAGCCCTCCAACAAGGAGGAGCAGGATTTTGTCGGCATTGTCATGGAGCTTGAGGGAAATTTTGACGCGCTGGGTAAACTTTTGGGCCAGTTGGATGATTTAAAAACAGCGCTGGTGAGGGTCAAGAGCCTCAGCATTAAATCCCAAAATCCCCCCTACCCGCTTGTCATGCAGCTTGAAATCGAGCTTTACCGACCCAAGGTGGCATTGAATGAATAAAATCGATAAAGAGAAAGCGCTGAAGATTTTTTTGATTGGCGCCATTCCGGCGATGATGTTAATCTGGGCAAAAAATTTCGGTTGTTTTTCCAAAAAAGCTCCGGATTTTAAAAACCAGGCATCCCCGGTGGCGGCTGTCCCTGGCGCCGTCCAGGCGCCGGTCGCGGGAGGCGAGGTCTTAGGCAAACGTGAGGAGCGTCACACCAAATACACCACCTGGGGCAGGCCTCCTTTTCGCGTCGGAGAAGTTTTACAAGCGGTTGCTCCCTTGACCCTCGAAGGCATTGTGATGGACCCCCTGGTGCCGACCGCCATTATCAATGGGGAAATCAAAAAAGAGGGCGATGAAATTGCGGGCGCGACCGTTGTCTTGATTCAAAAAACAAAGGTGGTTTTGAAAAAAGACAAAGAGGAAATTGTTCTTGAGTTTTTTCAGCAGTAAGGACTGTTTTTAAGTTTTTCTATGAGCATCGAAGAATTCCCCGAAATAGAGGCATTCCAGAAACTTCCCCGCCGCGTGATAGTGAAAGGGAGCATTTCCACGGTCAACAAAGACGGCCATGCGGAGTTGTCGGGCATTGTCATCAACAACCTGGGCCAGCCCGTCAAGGGGCTGAGGGTGAACCTGATTGTTTTTGATTCCAGAGAAATGCCTGTCCTCAATGCTTCGTCCGCGCCGGATCCTCCCCGGCTCCCCCAGGGCGGGATTAGCTCTTTCAAAATCGTGGCCGAGGGGTACAAGGACAAAATCACAAATTATTATCTTTATCCAAGCTGGCAATATGACGATTCCGATTGGGCCTAGTAGACCCCGAAGTTTTAGGGCGACCTTAAATTATATTCAAAGGAGCTGCTTATGAATTCACTGACGACTTTAATCGTGCCCATTCTGATTTATATCGCAAGCTCGATCAAAATTCTCAAGGAATATGAGAGAGGAGTAATTTACCGGCTGGGAAGGATTTTAAAAAAGGCCAAAGGCCCTGGAATGATTCTGGTTTTTGCGCCGATTGATAAGATGGTGAAAGTGAGTTTGCGCACCGTGACGCTGGATGTGCCGCCGCAGGATATTATCAGCCGCGATAATGTTTCCATGAAGGTAAGCGCGGTCGTTTATTTCCGCGCCATGGATCCGAATCTGGCCGTGAACGAGGTGGAGGATTATCTTTTTGCCACCTCGCAGATGGCGCAAACCACGCTGCGCAGTGTCTTGGGCCAGTGTGAAATGGATGACCTTCTTGCCGAGCGCGAGAAAATCAATCATCATCTCCAGGAGCTTCTCGATAAACAGACCGGCCCTTGGGGCATCAAGGTTGCCAATGTTGAAATCAAACACGTGGACTTGCCGCAGGAAATGCAGCGTGCCATGGCCCGGCAGGCAGAGGCTGAGCGCGAGAGACGGGCCAAGATCATTAACGCAGAGGGAGAGTTTCAGTCCGCGGAGAAATTGGTACAGGCAGCCCAGATGATTGAGAAACATCCTGCAGCCCTGCAACTGCGTTATCTGCAGACTCTTTCCGAAGTCGCCTCCGAAAACAACTCCACCACAATTTTTCCGTTTCCGATTGATCTGCTCTCCGTTTTTATAAAGGATAAGAAAGAATCCTGATTTGAATATGAAAACTTTCGTGAAGCTAAAAACGGAAGGAAAGTATTCTTTTAAAGAAGCCTGCCGGCATCTTGTGGGCGGTGTTAATTCCCCGGTCCGGGCGTTTAAAGCCGTGGGAGGAGATCCCTTTTTTGTGTCGCGCGCGAAGGGTTCGAAAATTTTCGACACGAAGGGCGGGATGTATCTCGATTATGTAATGTCCTGGGGGCCGCATATCCTCGGCCACGGCCATCCTGCCGTTATCCGGGCATTGAAAAAGGCCGCAGAGCGCGGCACGAGTTTTGGAGCGCCGACCTGGCAGGAAGTGGAGCTGGCCTGTCTTGTGAAAGAGGCCTTTCCTTCCATTGACAAGGTGCGCTTTGTTTCTTCCGGCACGGAGGCCGTGATGAGCGCAGTGCGCGTTGCGCGCGGATTCACGGGACGGAAAAAAATCGTAAAATTCAACGGCTGTTACCACGGGCACTCAGATGCCTTGCTGGTCAAAGCCGGTTCGGGCAGCGCGACATTCGGGATTCCCGACTCCAAAGGAGTGCCGGAGGAACTGGCGGGGTTGACGGTGAGTCTCCCTTATAACCAAACCGAGCCGGTTGAAAAACTTTTCCGCCAAGAGGCGAATCAAATTGCCTGCCTTCTCGTGGAACCGGTGGCGGGCAATATGGGACTTGTGCCGCCCGCAGAGGGATTCTTAAAAGCACTCCGAGAAATTTGCACCCGTTACCGGGTAGCGCTCATTTTTGACGAAGTGATTTCAGGATTTCGAGCTGCTTTTGGCGGCGCACAGGAACTTTTTGGCGTGAAACCGGATTTGACCTGTTTGGGGAAAATTTTAGGCGGAGGCCTGCCTCTGGGCGCTTTTGGCGGAAGGGAAGAAATCATGAATCGGCTTTCTCCGGAGGGGGATGTCTATCAGGCGGGAACGCTTTCCGGCAATCCTTTGGCCACCGCATGCGGTATGGCCATGCTTACCAAACTGCGGTCTGGCAAAATTTATAAGGATCTGAAAAAAAAAACGTCTTCGCTTGTCGAGCCGCTCAGGAATTTTGCGCGGCAGAAAAAATATCCCGTGCAAATTAATTCTTTTGGTTCTCTTTTCACGGTTTTTTTTACGCCCGAGCCCGTGTGTGATTACGAAAGCGCAAAATCATCCGATACGGCCCGGTACGCAAAATTTTTCCATTTTCTTTTAAAAAAAGGAATTTTCTTTCCGCCCTCTCAATTTGAATGCTGTTTTGTTTCCGCCGCGCACAATCCGGCCGATATCCGCAAGACGCTGGATATTGCCTGTAAGGCGCTCCAAGAAATTTTTTGAAATGACCAAGGTTTCCCGTTATAATGCGCTAATAGGTTTTCCTATATGCAATTAAAACCTTCGCTCGAAGAAATTTACGCGCCCGTTCAGCAGGAACTTGACCAGGTCGAGGAGGCCATCCTCGATATCCTGAGCACTTCCAATCAGCTTTCCAGGGAAGTGATCCGCTATTTTTTCTCCAACAAAGGAAAATACCTGCGGCCGGCCTTGTGCCTGCTCGGCGGTGCCCTGTGCGGCGCCCCGGAGCTTCTCAAAACGATGATTCCCGCCGCTGCGGCTTTTGAAATTTTCCATTCTGCCACGCTGATTCATGATGACATCATCGATTCCTCGTATCTCCGGCGCAACATGCCCACCGTGAATGTCAAATGGGGTGCGCAGGTGGCGGTGCTGGTGGGCGATTATCTTCATGACCGCGCGCTGCAGACTTTTTTCGGCACCAAAAACGATCGCGTATTCTCGCTTTTTCTCAACACGGCCTGCGAGGTCTGCGACGGCGAGATTCTGGAATTTAAGGAAAAAAACAATGTGAGTCTGAAGGAGGAGCTTTATTTCGAAATCATCCAGAAAAAAACAGCCTCGCTTCTTTCGGGCTGCGTTGAAACCGGCGCCCTCCTGGCCAATCTTCCCCTGGCCCAGACTCTGGCGCTCAAAAATTATGGGCTTTATCTCGGCATGGCCTTTCAGATCGTGGATGACTGCCTTGATTTCACGGGCGAGACGCACGCTTTTGGCAAGACTCTGGGCTCCGATTGCGACGCCGGCGTGCTGACGCTGCCGCTCATCCGCCTGGTTTCGCTGGTGTCTGAGGATAAAAAAAGCGAAGTGTTCCAGATTTTTAAATCCAGCATGGGCCAGGAAAAACTGGATTATCTCCGCAACCTGATCATGGAATACGGCGCCATTGACTATTCCATGGACAAGGCCCGCGCCTTCACGGACCGGGCGCACCTCGAACTTCAGGTGCTCAAGCAGTCCCCGGTCCGCCAAAGTCTCGAATTCCTCCTCGACTACATCGTGGAAAGATCCCGGTAGTGTCCGAACTTCCCTTCGATAAGAAAAAAGTCACGGTTTTTTCCATTGTTGGCAGCACCGTGGTCGCGCTGATTTTTCTTTTTTTAAAAAAATGCGCCTGGTCGTTGGGCATCATGCTGGGCACGGGCGCCGGGCTGTGGAATTTTTACCTCCTGCATAAAGATTTTGCCGGCATGTTTTCGCCATCGCAGGGCCGGTCGCGCCAACTCTCAATGGTCAGCAAGTTTTTCTTCCGGTATCTTTTTCTGGCGGTTTTATTTTTTGCTGCCCTCAAAATTCCTGGCGTTCACTTTGTAGGATTTGTGCTGGGATTTTTTCTCGTCCATGTCAATCTCGCTATCGTGAGCTTTCTCCGGTTCATGCGTCCGGAGAAAAAATAATGTCCGCTGTACAACCTGGAACACTTTTTATCGTCAGCACGCCGATCGGCAACATGAAAGACACTACCCTGCGCGCGCTCGAAATTTTAGGGAGCGTCGACGGGGTCGCCTGCGAGGACACGCGCGAGACCCAGAAGCTTTTAATGCACCATCAAATCCGGGTCCCGATGATTAGCTTCCATGATCATAGCGGCCAGGGCCGGCTTCAGGGCCTGATCGAGCGGCTCAAAGACGGCCAGCGGATAGCGCTGGTCACGGACAATGGCACCCCGCTCGTGAGCGACCCGGGGTTCACTCTGGTGCGGGAAGCGCTCGAGCAGGGGATTCCGGTGGAGCCCGTGCCCGGGCCGTCGGCGTGTCTGGCCGCGCTGGTCGCGAGCGGGATTCCCTGCGAAAAATTTATTTTTGAGGGCTATCTTCCCCAAAAAGCCGGTGGCCGCCGGAAAACGCTTGAAGCCCTGCGCGAAGAAAAAAAGACTATGGTTTTTTATGAGTCGCCGCACCGGATTGTGAAAACGCTTGAGGCCATGGCGGAAATTTTCGGTGAGCGGCCCGCGTGCCTGGCTCGGGAAATCACGAAAAAATTCGAGGAATTTTTGCGCGGAAATTTAAAGGAGATTTTGACAGAGGTCCTGAAACGGAATAAACTGGGCGAGATGGTGATCATCGTCCAGGGATTGAGAGACTAAAGGAGAGCAATTGCAAAAACCGCTGAAACGGCTGGCCGTGTTTGCCTCGGGCCGGGGAACTAATTTTGAAAATATCGCGCGCCATGTGAAAAAGGGAAAAATCCGCGCGGAAATCGGGCTCCTTTTCAGCGACAATCCCCAGGCGCCTGCGCTTGAGAAAGCCAAAAGTTTCCGCATTGAAACGCTGGTGCTCTCGCCCAAAAATTTTCCATCCAAAGAGGCATTTGAAAAAGAGCTGGTCCGGATCCTAAGAGAGAGAAGAATCGATTACATTTTCCTGGCCGGCTATATGCGCATTATTGGCCCCGATCTTATCCGCGCTTTTTCGCAGCGGATCGTGAACATTCACCCCGCGCTTCTCCCTGCCTTCAAGGGCGCGCAAGCCATCCGCGACGCTTATGAATACGGCGCCCAGGTCACGGGCGTCACGGTCCATTTTGTGGATGAACAGGTGGATCACGGCCCCATCATTCTTCAGAAAGAGGTCCCGATCAAGCGGGGCTATTCCCTGGAAACTCTGGAAAAGAAGATTCACCGCATGGAATATAAGCTTTACCCGCGCGCGGCTAGGCTTCTTGTGGCCGGAAAACTGAAAGTGGTGGGGAGAAAAGTTCTCATCTTCCGTTGATTCTTCTTTTTAACCCATATATAATGCAGCCGCTTTTAGAGGTGAGGTACTTAAGAATAAGATTAAGAAAGGGAAGCGAATGAAGACGGGCATTAAATCGATTCACGGCCGGGAAATTCTTGATTCGCGCGGCAATCCCACGGTGGAGGTGGACGTAGTTCTTGAAGGTGGGGCTTGCGGACGGGCCGCGGTTCCAAGCGGTGCTTCAACGGGCGAGCATGAGGCCATTGAACTCCGTGACGGCGACAAAAAGCGTTATCTGGGCAAGGGTGTTCTCAAGGCGGTTCAAAATGTGAACGAAACCCTGGCTAAGGCGCTGGCCGGCAAGGATGCCCATGATCAGGAGGCCGTGGACCGGTTGATGATTCGGCTTGACGGCACGGATACCAAGTCGCGCCTCGGCGCAAACGCGCTCTTGGGTGTTTCGCTGGCCTGCGCACATGCGGCCGCCAATGCCGAAGGGCTTCCGCTTTTCCGTTATATAGGAGGCAATGATGCGACCGTGCTTCCCGTTCCTATGATGAATATCATCAATGGCGGCGTGCATGCCGACAACAATGTGGATCTCCAGGAATTCATGATCATGCCTTTCGGAGCCGAGCGTTTTTCCGAAGCCCTGCGCATGGGCGCCGAAGTTTTTCATAATCTCAAGAAAATTTTGCACGACAAAAAACTTTCTACGGCCGTGGGCGATGAAGGCGGTTTTGCGCCTGACCTCAAATCCAACGAAGAGGCGCTGGACGTCATCCTTCAAGCCGTTGAAAAGGCCGGCTACAAACCGGGCGAGGATGTCAAAATTGCGCTGGATCCGGCAAGCTCGAGCTTTTACGGCGCAGATAAAACCGGCGGCAACAAAAATCCCGGCAAATATGTGCTGCTCGCCGAGGCCCAGCCCGTTAAATCAGGCAAGGACATGGTGGAGTTTTATGCCCGGCTTTGCGAACGCTATCCCATCTTTTCCATTGAAGACGGCGTGGCCGAGGATGATTGGGAGGCCTGGAAGCTTCTCACGGACCGGATCGGCGGCAAGGTCCAGCTCGTGGGTGATGATTTATTCGTGACCAACACCAAGCGCCTTGAGAGGGGAATCAAGGAAGGGGTTGCCAATTCCATTTTGATCAAGGTGAATCAGATCGGCACACTCACCGAGACCATTGAGGCGGTGAAGCTCGCGCACCGGAACAACTACACAGCAGTCATGAGCCACCGGAGCGGCGAGACGGAGGACACGACCATCGCGGATCTTGCCGTGGCGCTCTCGACCGGCCAGATCAAAACCGGCTCAACCTCGCGAACGGACCGCATCGCCAAATACAACCAGCTGCTCCGCATCGAGGAAAAACTAGGCAGCCGTGCCGTTTACGGCGGGGAACTCAAAACATGTTCTCGAAAAGGTTAAAATTTTTTTTCACGGTTTTTGCCATTTTTTTTGCCTTTGCGCTGATTTATCTGCCGGGATTCTCCAAATACCAGGAGCTCAAGCGCAAGGAATTTGAAATCACGCAGGAAATTGACCGGCTCAAAACCATTGCCGTCAAGCTCTCGCAAGAGCAAACACTTCTCGAAACCGACTCCGAATACCTGGAAAAAGTCGCGCGGGAGAATCTGGGCCGTGTCCGGCCAGGCGAGGTGGTTTACAAAATCGTGCCTGCAGACAATAAGAAATCCGCCGCGGAAACGGGTGAGAAACACGACCTCAACGTTTCCTCTTCCACTTAACCGGGGAAACGTTGTATTGACGTCCTTATAGAACCTTCCTATAATGAACCCCTGCCATTATCCAAGTCCGCTAATCAATACGCCGCGGGGTGGAGCAGTCCGGTAGCTCGTTGGGCTCATAACCCAAAGGTCGCAGGTTCAAATCCTGCCCCCGCTATTCATGCAAGCGAAGAGGCCATCAGCAGTTAATGCTGGTGGCCTTCTTGTTTTTAAAGGCGTAAAATGGCCCCTGTTAACACTTTTGTTAACAGTTTTGCCTTTTTTCTTTCTCGACACGAATGCTTTGAAGGAAGAGCATCATCCTTGCTATAATTGCCCCTATTAAACTGAGGAAAGATTCCCTACAGTAAAATATGACTTCTGAAGCCTTCTCCCGCATTTTAATTGATAGAGCATTAGAAGATTCCGGATGGGATCTTTTAAAGCAAGTTCATTTTGAACTATCAACCGCAACAGGACGAGCTGATTACGTGTTAAAGGGTTCTCACGGACCGATTTGCGTCGTCGAAGCAAAGTCTGACGACAAAGATCCTTACGACGCTAAAGAACAAGCGCGCGGTTACGCGGAGAACATGAAAACCCCTTTCATCATTCTCTCCAATGGCAAAGAGCATTGGTTTTGGAATTACACGCGCAAAGATCAAGACGCTTATCGTATTGAACGCTTGCCTTCGTTTGAAGATCTGGATCGGTTGCGGCTAAAAAATCTCCAACCACCCCGGCCACTGATGAGTGAAGTGATTACTCCGAAGTATCTTCAGCCGTTCAAGCCGGATGTCCTTGTCCGTGGTTATCAAAAAAAGGCTTTAGACATTATCTCTGAACAATATGACAATGAAAAACGAAGGAAATTCCTTCTCGAAATGGCAACGGGAACCGGCAAGACTTTGCTGTGCGCCGTTCTTATCCGTCGATTTTTGGCAACCCGGAACGCGGAGCGCGTCCTTTTTATCGTGGACCGCATTGAGCTCGCCAAGCAGACACTTGAAGAGTTCAATATTTATCTGGCTGAATTTAAACCGGTGCTTTATCGTTCCGCCCGCCGACGGCCGGGAGAGTTGCTAGGTTCATCCGTCGTCGTCGCCACTCTGCAATCGCTCATGGTGGATCGCCGTTACCGTGAAGAATTTACACCTTTTCATTTCGACCTCGTCGTGAATGATGAAGCACACCGTTCTATTTATGGTGATGCCCGGGAAGTTGTTCAATTCTTTCAGGCGACACGGGTGGGATTGACCGCGACTCCCAAGGCCTATCTGAGGAATGTAAATATCGAAGAACTTAGGCAGGAAAATCCAAAGGCCCTTGAAGCCCGGCAATTACGAGACACCTATCAATATTTCGGATGTGAGCCCACTTTTCCAACATACCGCTACGATATTATCGATGCCGTAAAAGATCCTGAAGGTCCGTTCCTCTGTCTTCCCAAAATATTTGATTTGCGCTCGGACATCACCACCCAGGCTCTTGATGAATCCGGTTGGTCGGTGACTATCAATGAACAGGAAGAAAACTACAAAATAAAAGATTTGGAACGGAAAATTTTTACACCCGCCCGAAATCAGATCATGTGTGAGGCGTTTCTAAAAGAAGCCCAGCGCGATCCGGCGGGTGTCATCGGAAAATCCATCGTTTTCGCGGTCAATCAGGAACACGCCACGACTCTAACCAAGATATTCAACGCCCTTCAGCCGGGCATTGCCATGACGATCACTTCACGCATACCTAAATCAAGTGAATTGGCGAAGGAGTTCCGGGATGGAAGGCGTTCTGAAAGGATCGCCGTTTCGGTAGACATGCTCTCAACCGGATACAATTGCCGGGATCTTCTGAACATTGGTTTGATGCGGCCGATCTTCTCTCCCACCGAGTACATTCAAATAAAAGGGCGGGGAACACGCTTATTTACTTTCAAGATAGGGAACACCAGCTATGATAAGAAACATTTCTTCATTCTCGATTTCTGCGCTGTCGCCGAGTATTTCGAGGAACAATACGATTACACGTTACCATTGACTTTGCCGCGTGAGCCCAGAGGAACGGAAGGCCCTCATCCTCCACGCGGAGGCGGCCAATCACCGGGTAGAGGCACTACTAACGAACCGCCAGAACCACCTTTCCCGCCTAGAGAGATTCCGGTTTGGGAAGGCAAAGATGAAATGGTCATGCGGGAGGTCATTGAAGTGGGGCCGGACGGAGAAAAAGTGGATGTCATGACTTTCCGTGGTTCTTATGAAAAAGATCTTCGGGATTTTGTGAATAAAACCCCCGAATTAAAAGAGGCGATAGAGGCCGAAGACGATGACGCTATCGAAGTCATCATGAATGAACGCTTTTACCACAAGCCGAAAATGTTTTACTCTCCGGATAAGCTCGTCGTTTCTTACGGCGTGCCGGCCACCACACCCGCCTTTGTTTATAATGCGATGGGCAGGAAATCTCTTCCAACGAGAGACCATATCATCAGTGATACTGTCGATTCGATTTCCGCCCGATTTAATCTGCGCTACAACGAGCAAAAATGGGTGGACGCGACAGCTCAGTTATTAGCCGAAGATTCTTCCGCTCTTAAACGTTTTATGGAAGGGGATATGACAGTCTTCTCCGCGAGCCAATTCAACAGGCTTGGAGGCGTAGCCCAACTTATGAGATTTGAAAACCGGGAAGAAGTGTTTGAAGCGCTGCGTCAATCCGGACTGATCCGCCAAACGCTTCTAGCCGCGCGTAACTAAGGAGATTCTTTTATGAAAGCAGTTAAAGAGACAAAGAGGGAAGAATCAAAATCAAATCTTGCTCCCAATTCTAATTTTTTCTCATCTGGTTTGCGCCAAAAAGTAGATCAGTTAATGGATATTCTATATGCTGGAGGAGTCAATAACCCGATGGACTCCATCGAGCAGATTTCCTATCTGCTCTTTCTTCGAATACTGAGTGAGAAGGACGAACAGTTTACCTCCTTGGACAAAAAATATAAACGCATCTTTTCCGGAACATGGAGCAAATATGCCTGGGGTAATTTTGTCACCCTTACGGGGGATAACCTTTTCAATTCCGTCCGTGATGCCATTGAAAAGATCCATGAATTACCCGGTCTTTCCGACACCGGAAAACTGCTTTTTAGCCGCGCGACACTTAAGATCTACGACCGTCCCACGCTTCGCGCCATCGTTCAAGGAACGCATGAACTTGACCTGACAGCCCACGAAGGTCATGACTACAAGGGGGACATGTATGAATATCTTTTGAGCAAGTTGTCTGCCTCTGGCACGAATGGCCAGTTCCGCACGCCCCGCCATATCATTGATCTTATCGTCGCGTTAGTAAATCCAGAAGCCAGCCAGCGTGTCTGCGATCCCGCGTGCGGCACGGCCGGCTTTCTCATTTCCGCTTTCACGTATATTCTTCGCCAGAACACAAAGGCAGCAGATTTGAAACGAGGTAATGTGGATGGCTCCATACTTAAGCCCGCTCAATGGAAATTCCTGGAAGAGCAGGCGTTTACCGGTTTTGATAACGACGCTAACATGGTGAAAATCGGTATTCTTAACCTCTATCTCCATCAGTTAGAAAAAGCTCAAGTGTCTATGATGAATCCGCTCACCACCGGCTTCGGCGGCACGTATCCGGGTAAGATGTTCGATTGCATCCTCGCCAATCCTCCCTTCGCGGGAAAGGTGCAGGATGAAAGTATCTTAAGCGACCTGAATTACAAGTTGAATACGCGGGCGACAGAATTGCTGTTCCTCAAATGGTTCATTGACCACCTTGCCCCTAATGGACGAGCGGGTGTGATCGTGCCGAACGGTGTCCTGTTTGGCGGTAATAACGCTGCCACTTCTTTGCGAGAATTGCTTTTGACCGAGTGCGATCTTCAGGCCGTGATCAGTTTTCCAAGCGGAGTTTTTAAACCCTATTCAGGCGTTGGCACGGCAGCTCTCATCTTTCAGAAGGGCAAAAAAACTCAAAGTGTTTGGTTCTACGATCTGACCGCCGATGGTTTTAGTCTCGATGACAAGCGTACGCCTCTTGAAGCCAATGACATTCCTGATGTACTTGCCAAATGGCCCAAGCGCGAAGAAGGCCCCAACAGCTATCGCGTGTCCATTGAAAAGATTAAGGAAAACGATTGGAGTCTCGCCGCCGGACGCTATAAACCCGTGACCGCTGAATCCGTGAATCATGACGCGCCCGCGGAAATTCTTTGCGATGTTCTTCAAACTGAAAATGAAATTATCCGTCGTGGAAATGCGCTGCTTGCGCAAATCAAGGGCAAAAAATGAAACGCTGGCCCATCAAATTTTTACCTGAAATCGCCTTTTTTCAAGAGGGGCCAGGCGTTCGTAAGTGGCAATTCCGGTCCGCTGGAATAAAGTTGATTAACGTGGGAAACATCGTTCAAGGCCAGCTAGACCTTTCCAACACTGATAGGCACTTGGACAAAGAAGAGGCTGAAAAGACTTATTCGCATTTTCTGCTCAAAGCTGGCGACTTGGTAATGGCAACCTCTGGTGCTACATGGGGCAAGGTTGCCTTTGTTGAACCGTATCACCTTCCTCTTTGTTTAAATACAAGCGTTGTTCGCTTTCGTCCCCTCAATACCGAAGTTTGTGACCCAATGTTCCTGCGTGCTTTCTTCGAGACGGAAGCATTTCGTCAGCAGGTTGAGCGGTTAATTACAGGTTCGGCCCAGCCCAACTTTGGCCCAAGTCATTTGAAGCAAATTTTTTTGCCACTGCCACTGCTAGCAGAACAGAAGCGAATAGTAACATTGCTGAACGAAGCGGACAAATTGCGAAAACTGCGCGCTCAAGCCGACCGCCGAACCGCCACCCTCATCTCCGCCCTCTTCCACGAAATGTTCGGCGGTCGCAAGTTTACGTCCATTCGTGTCGGTGAGTTGACTTCATTGGTCACAAGCGGTGCGACACCGAGAGGTGGGGAAGAGATTTATGTGAGTGAAGGGCCTTATTTTATTCGAAGTCAAAATGTCCAGATGAATTGGCTTGACCTATCGGACGCAGCCTGTCTTCCCAGAGAAGTGCATGAACAAATGTTGCGTACAAAAGTCGCCACTGGAGATGTTCTGCTGAACATCACTGGCGCTTCAATCGGCCGTGTCGCATGGATTGACAAGATCGACCATGAAGCAAATGTTAGCCAACATGTTTGTCTGATTCGTCCCAAAGCAGACTTGTTGACTGCGGCATACCTTTCAGTTTTTATTTCGTTGCCGGCCACACAGCAGTTTATTCTACAAGTGCAGGCTGGTGCATCGCGCCAAGCCTTGAATCATCAGCAAGTACGTGCTCTTGAAATTCCATTGCCACCCCTGTCGCTGCAAAAAGAGTTTGCCAAACAGGTGTCCGAAATCCGTGAACTGGAAGCCGAACAAGCCGTCAGCCGCAAACGCCTCGACGATCTTTTTCAATCCATGCTCCATCGTGCCTTCAACGGTGAATTGTGAGTAAACGTAGCTTCTCACACGCTGAGCGCTATGCGATATGGAAGTATCACAAAAGAATTTGCTACTGGTGCGAGGAGCCATTAAGGATTCAAGAGACAACAGTTGACCATGTGATACCGGAACCCCTTGAAGAAAAACCTAAAGAATTAGAAGAATTAAGAAGAAGTTACGGGCTTCCAGCAACATTTGTCATTAATGACTATTGCAATTGGTTGCCTTCTCATGACCATTGTAACAAAAGCAAGAGCGGGAAACCGCTCCCAGCAGTTCCTTTAGTTATGAACCTTCTGCGTAAATTGCTTCAAAATGCAGAGGAGGTCAGAAAGATCGAACAACGGATGCGCGCGAATGTTAAGAAGGATGAGGCTCTTAGCAAAGTGATAGTTGCGTTAGAAGAGGGAATTATTATACCGGAGGACATTCTTGCTTTGGTCAATGATCCAGAACTTTTGGACGACGAAGATATTAGAGTTTTGCGGGATGAAATTAACCTTCGTATTGACCCAACCCGATGGAATGTAAATCATGTCGATACCGAACGTGAGATTGCCACAGTCTCAGACGGTAAATTTTTCGGAGCTACTCCAATAGGTCCAGACGCGCATCCTTCATGGGAATGCCCACATTGTGGACGTTATGGTCCTTGGGACGGTATGATCTGTCGAAGTTGCGGGCAAAGGAGTGAGCCTGATTAATGAAACACTGTATCTGTTTGAGCGGAGACGAATTTTACCGTTTAAGGGGAAGATAGCTAAATGCTCTATTTTTTCATTACGATGTACTTGTCACTAATCAGGACATCATTTTAGGGCAAAGCGCCCAAGTTCGACAGATATGCGGTTTGTCAATAATGACTCCCTTGGAATTATTGAACTTTGATTTCTAAATATTGATAGATGAATTATGTGAAGCCAAAGCGAGGTTGATTTATTATGCGTACGAAGAAGTCAAAAAAACCACGCGTTAAAGTAGTTTTAGACGGGGGTGTCGTTGAATCTATTCCAAAACTAAAGATAATTATCGATAAGTTGCGTGCGAAGTATGGGGAAAAAATAATTTACCGTGGCCAGCCAGACTACGCCTGGCAACTTGAACCATCAATCGCACGCGAATATTCCTTTTATAGCGATAAGAAGAAATTAAAAAAAGAGAGTGAAATCAATTTATTAGATAGATTTCATCGCATTGCAGCTGCTTATCTAGACAAAGACCTAAATCCATGGGATTTGCTTTTCTATGCCCGGCATCATGGCTTGCCGGTGCGCATTTTGGACTGGACATCCAATCCCCTTGTTGCCTTATATTTTTCTGCTGAATATAAAGAGAAGGCAGCAACGGGCGTTGACGGTAGCTTGTGGGTATGTTTTCTAAATAATAAGCCGCCCCTGAAGCCTCATACGTCAGACGATAAGAATAGAGACCCATCAAAAGTTCAGGGGATCAGACTTATTTACCCTACCCATGCGTGCACGCGAGTAAATGCTCAGGAAGGTGTGTTTTCACTCCATGGGAATCCTTGGGCCCCCTTGGAAGATTTTGCTAAAAAATACCGCGGCAAACAATCCAATATTAAGGCACTGATCAAATTAAAAATCCCAGCGGACAATAAAATAAATATTTTTGATGAATTGGATCGCTTCGGTGTTAGCCAAAGAACGATTTTCCCTGACTTGGACGGAGCGGCAAAGGGTGTTTTGAATAATGAATTCCTTCGACCGTAAGTTGCTGATTGGTTTGTTCCAATGGATGACTTTATAGATTTTATGATAGAGGGCGGAGATGATCTGATGAACAGTCATCAATGTCCCCATTGCAACCAGTGGTTCCATGTCGACGAAGCAGAAGAAGTCGAAGGCGAATCTGATACTGTTATTTGTCCACATTGTTCTAAAAAGGTCCCAATTTAATATGCGGACAATTGGAAGGAGCGGCGAAATGCAAAGGGGCAGTTATTGAGTCAATCGGTTAGACACTTATTTGATCAATACTCACAGCCAGAGAATCGACTTACTCACGCCCTAGCATCTAGCCTTTCGGAAGACCCTCGGCTGTTACGATCTTTTTTGCGTGATATTGCCGGACTTGCCATTCCTCGAACCGAAGGCATAATGATTCTTGAACAATCATTGCCTGGAGAAGAAGTCCTTTCTGAAACAGAATCAGAAAGGCGGGGGCTTCCGGACGCGTGGATTTACACAAAGAGCGGTATAGCCCTTTTGATTGAAAGCAAAGTTAGCGCATCGGTTAGTCGCGATCAGTTAGACCGGCACCTAGGCATGGCAAAACGCCGTGGTTTTAAAGATGCCCGATTGCTTGTTTTAAGTGTTAAGGAAAATCTCAAAGATCTTCCTTCTGGCGCGATTGGAAATACCTGGTGTGATATTTATGAATGGCTCAAAAATCAGGAAAAGTCAGAATGGGCGGAAAGACTTGCCACTTATCTTGAAATAGCAGAAGCAAAACTATCGGAGGTTGAATATTTGAAGGAGGGTACCTTGACACGTTTTTCCGGCATTCCCTTTAACGACGAGCATGCTTACTCTTATCTGGAGGCGAAGCGGTTACTTGGACTCTTGATGGGGGAGCTTAAAACGAAACCATCAATTATCAAACGTTTAGGCGCTGATCCCGCCCTACCGAGTCGAGGTGCCATTAAAAAAGATCTTCACCGCGTTTGGGATTATATTCGGCTTCAAGAGTCAAAGAAATATGATAATCACACTAGATATCCTCACCTTACCGCGGCTATATGTCAGAGTGAAGCTTTGGCACTTGTCACCCTGCCTCATGGGGTGGAAAAAGACATAAGGAAGCGCGTTTTTGGTGCAGGAGAGAAGGCGTTCACAAAGCTGATCTTGGATGTCGCAGTAGAAATGCGCACGGTTCTTAAACTTGATTCTGGTGTTAAGCCTTATGCGAAAGTAATTCAACGACACTATCCGACGCAGAGTTCCCCACCAATAGAAGATGGGATTCTTAAATATGATTTAAGGACTATTCTTCCAAGGAAGGGAAGAACGCCAGAAAAGTATCAACCGGAATGGCTTCCAGCTACGTATGAGATAATGACTAATAAAAAAGCCAATATTCAGTTTGAAATTGGGGTTGAGATTCCTTATCGTCATTCCAAGTTTATTTCAACGCGAGAATCGATCCGCCTTTTTGAAGCTTGCTTCTTAGCTTTCAAACCTTTTCTTGATGTTGCATTAGGCAGATAATGCGGCGTTCTAGGCTTTTGCCTTAGACCTGTTAAAGCTTTTGGGGGTATTTTATGAGGACGAGAGTGATAACCATAATTTGGCAGGGGCCTTACAGGTGTAAGGAAGCTATTCGAAAGATGCGGGATGGTGGATCAAAAAAAGACGGTTGGGCGGGGACGGATTATGGCTTATACCAGATTTATGGTAGTCATATTCTTTCACGCAGCAAGAATACGCTGCTTTATATTGGCCAAACATCGGACCAAACATTTTCCTCAAGAATGTGCCAACACTACAACGATTGGATCTATGGCGAGCCCGGGTTGAAAATTTATTTGGGACGCATTGAAAGTGATACTGACAATAAGAAAGACAAATTGTGGCGGAACTGGCGGGGCGACGTTAACATGGCGGAGGCGATTTTAGTATATAAGTACACACCGAATTATAACTCTGCCCTGAAGCAAGATTCTCCCAAGCTACACCCTTACGCCTCAGTTCGGCTCATTCATTTAGGCAAACGAGGGAGGCTTGAAAAACATGATTATGCTCCCAAAGATTATTTTTATAAGCCTAAACATGGCCGACTTTGATGAAGAAATATTTAGTCAGAGTGTGAATTGTTAAATAAACAAAAAACATGAGAAAAGAGGTGGTGCCGTCACTCTTGATCTATACTAACGTGGCACCAGCAGTAACAGTGACGGCACCGCTAGGCGGCTTCAGTCCAAGGCAGATAAAGAAGGCAACAGTCGCCGGGAAAACGTCTGCGCTAAATCTTGCACTCCCCCGGCACTTTTAGAAATGATACTGTTAATTAAGGTGACTCTGGAAAATTCTCCAAATAGTCGGAAAGAGATATTTTGGGATGAGCAAGATTAGCGATCTGACAGATGAAGAACTTACAGGAGTACTTACTTATACGGGCTTAATTTTGGTCGCGTTCGAATTGGTTAAGAGCCTTATTGTAAAGCCAATTAAGGCGTTTTATTTGGGCGCGACGTTTGGAGAAGGGTTGCCGTTTAAGTCCTACGAAGAAGACGTTTTGTTTCGCCATGAGAATGAGTGTGAAGCGTGTCTTTTATATTTATGTGATTTCATGAAGGCCATAGATTCTGATGATGTCTTGGTTATTCAGGATCTGAGAAAACATCGAAATGATTTGGCGCACAACATTGCACGCAAACTCCAAGCTGAGGATATCGAACGTGATGTGGTTTTACTGGAAAGAGTAAATAAGACACTATTCAAACTCAGTAGCTACCGAACGTATATGGAGATCGGTGCGGATCCAGAGTTCAAAAATAAGGGAATTGTTTGGGATTCTGAAAAAGGGCATGAGTACGTTATATTTGAAGAGGTTCTTAATAAGATAAGAGCACTTGAAGCTAAGTGTTAGCAGTTTTACCTACCCAATAAATAGTTACTAGCGAAGGAAAGGGATTCTGAATTGAAATTATTAACCACTTGGGACGAGCTTGAAGAATTAATCATGCAAGGTCGGGTTGAAGGGCCTTCATTAGACTTCAAAAGAGAAATCCCCCCTAATGAAAAAATTGCTAAAATCATATGTGCGTTTGCCAATGCCGCTGGCGGTTTGATTATTTTTGGTGCGAAGTATGATGATAGTGTAACAAGAAAATTAAACAGTTTTCCTGGGGTTCCTCTAACTTTAAATTTCGATAGTAGGATGGAACAAATAGCAATGAATTTACGGCCGCGTGTTGCGGTTGAAGCTTCTAAGCCTATCACCATTCCCGGCCAAAAAGACAGAGTGGTATATGTTCTTTTGGTGCATTCTGGGCAACTTCAGCCGCATCAAATGGAAGATGGCCGATTTATGGCTAGATACGGTAGTCAAAGTGGTCATTTGCCGGAGAATATAGTTGAACAAATGTATTTAGCTCGTTCAAATCACGGAAATGAGGCAGAAGCATTTATACAAGAAGCTAATTATGGACTTCCACAATCTATTCAGTTATTTAAGGCAGAAAGCTATTGGGTGGCTTTATCCTTGATGCCGATTCATTTCCGGAAGGACCTGTTAATTAATTCAAGCAAGCTGAGAGATTTGTTGCAGGAAATGTTGCCCGTAGATATACGGGGGACCCATTCTTGGCGCGAAACCCATTTTGGCTATAGACTGATCTTCCCACGCCAAGAAGTGGGGCAAAGATTGCCCAAGGATTACGATAAATTGATTGAAGTGCATAATAATGGATTGATTCTTTTTAGTGATTTAACTGAATCGCAGGGCTTGGGCGAGGAGGCGAAAAATTTAGTTTCGGGTAACCATTTTTTATCCACCTGTTCGAAAGTTTTCCAACAGGCGGTAAATATTTATTCATACGCTCAATATGGTGGATTTCTGAAAGTCTTTATCTCTTTAAAATCAGTGCACAATAAATATTTGTTCTTTCATAAGGGTAGAAGCCGTGAAAAATCTCCTTACCCCTACGAAAGTGAAGATGGCCGTTTACAGATATCAGCAGATTGTTCTGTTGTGGATTTAAATAGCGCTGAACATCTGGAAATGATTAGATTGAAATTGCGCCAAAGTTTTGGATTTATAACCCCATAGATAGGGACACTTTGACGTCTATCACTATTCTCAGTCGCCATATTCACCTCACCCCTCAACACCCCCATTCTCGCCAAACAGTTCGTTTAAGCGAGTTTCGATATCTTTGAGCACGCCATCTACGGCGGGAAGTTGCGCAATTTGCTTGCTAAGCCGGATTTCCCACCGATCTTTGTAGAGCCGGTTATGCAAGTGGGGCTTTAAGACAGCCGATGAAGCGTGAAACCCGTGTTTTTGTTTAAATGCCTTCTGCAGGGCTTTCATATCAAACTTGAATTGATCCAACCGGTTCAGAAGAAACCAGATGTCATAGACATCTCTGGGTTCTTTTCTCGTGGTGCTCATCAGAAGGCCCAGCTTGCCGGCGAGAATGGTGTTGAGCGTCATCACTGGGAAAGTGCCATTTTTGCCTTTCAGGTCACTGTAGGATTCAAAGAGCTTGCCTTCCTCCGTGTCGCCGTATAAATCCATGTCCATGGCAAAGTCGAACCGGATTTCTTTGGGCGCGCCGATGATTTCGTCATAACCTGAATACTCGACAAAGATTTGCGTGCGCGTTCCCGCTGCCAGGATTCTGTTGGGATTGATGGTCATGCGAAGATTGACGAGATCTTTTGCCTTGCTCAATTGCTCCCTCAGCTCTGATACTAAAGAATCTTGTGCCAGCACTTTTCCGCTGATCAAATCAATATCTTCAGAAAACCGATGATCCTCAAAATACATTCTTTTAATCGCTGTGCCGCCATAGAAAACAAAGTCGTCTCTCAGCTTGCTGGCGGAAAGGCACTTCAAAATCCAGCAAATAACGTAATCTTTTTCAATGGTTTCTGCCGGAACACGGTATTTTTCCGCTGCTTGGTTTATCTCGGCTAAAGGGATCATCCCCAAACACCCGCTTTTAGTTCTTCGGTGTTGATATTCAGTTGAATCCGCCACCGGCTGATATGTTTTCCATCTTTAGTTCCCTGCGGATCCAAAAGAACATAGTCTTTTGCGCCGGCGATGCATTCTGAAAGTGCCGGCGTCCAATCTGAAGCCATGTTAAACATTTCCAAAATGTAACCAAGCCGTTTGACAGCCGCCTTTGTGCGGAACTTCCGGGCATAATGAATAAGTTTTTTCAGATCAATTTCCTTCTGCTTCGCCCAGATACCTCGAATAGTTTCTGTAAGCCCGCCGCATAAATCGGGACGGTCAAGCCCGTCAAGGACTGTTCTTTCCAGATCGCTTACTCGAACTTGGTCCTGCTTGGTTGCCCAATGCGTCATAGCACCCCAAAAATAATCCTTTTTTGAATAAATAAAGTGATAGGCGATATCGCTTACTTTTCTATCCTTTTTTCTTTTAAGCAGGGTGATGTAAACATCGAATAAGGGATGCGATGTCATCCCATGGATCCGCATAGCGCTGTAATGAGAAATAAAATAGCGCTCTGTCCCCGCAAGCTCCCGGGCAATAATCGGCCAGTTTTTAAGTTGCGCGTTTTCAGAACCGGTTTGCAGAATCAAATAGGTCGCCGTGTTAATCCTGGCGATTACGCCTCTTTTAACGAGCTTTGTCAAAAGATTGGCTGTTGCATAGTACCGGGTCTTTATAAGCTCGACAGCTTCCTCAAGCGTAAATATGCTTTTGCCTTTCTTCTGAAATCCGGAGAGAAGGCGAGCACTTACCGGACCTATGGTTTTTGTCGGTGGCGTTGGCTTAGTCATGGTTATATCTTATTATCTAAAATTAACCTGTCAAGTTAAATTTTAATAACGAAACATAACATTATTAGCACTCTAACCAGACCTTACCCCTGTCATGGGGCTCTTACCCGCCCTGAAATATTTATTTTGAACTTAGAAACGTTCGAAAAGTGTGAACACCCCCGTCGTAAACCGCCCTTCCATGAGAGACCCTTAAAAATCAAAAGCCCAGCCCAAAATCTGGGGCTATCTTGGCGTTAAAGCCATGGGTAACTTAAATATCTTGAGTTCTGCAAATTTCATTTAAATCGACGCGTTGAGATTTTTGATAACCCCAGCAACTGGTGATACGACACGGTGCTTCTGAAATGACGAATCTTCTGACGGAATCCTTTGAGATGTTTCGGAGCCGACAAGGTAATC
>ORMF012265209.1_pt1 | contig 70121 bp, 74 predicted proteins | sample 1779871 | NCBI WGS metagenome assembly ORMF01 (sample SAMEA104232316, study PRJEB22302) | groundwater metagenome | biome: forest; feature: aquifer; material: groundwater | place: USA | collected 2011-08-07 | depth 5.4 m | reverse complement strand
TTGCTGATGGCCTTTGGCAGATCCAATTTAGTTTTTATATTCTTGGTTCCGTAGATTTGAGAAAGAACAAAATTATTCGAAACTAAATAGTGTAAACGATGTACCCGGTCTAAAATGTAAACGATGTTTCAGTTGCACAGGTGGGGGTGTAAAATTGTTTCTCAATCTCCCCCTCCCCTATCCCCTCCCACAAAAAAGGGGAGGGGAATTCTTATATCCCAATCACTTATCACGCATGATCTTCATAAAACTTTTGACTCATAGTTTTTCTCTTATTCTAAAATCAGCTCATTCCAAATAGAGACCATTTTCTGACCATCACGATCTTTTCTGGCTCCATCCCACAGGGCGAACGCCACACTTAAAGGCTCTTTTGGGTTAAACCGTAAATTTTCATTCTCTGAAGATTCGAGCGGCCGTACAAAGACTACATGCCATTTCCCTCCCCGCCAAAATCCTTTAGACTGAACTTTTTCAACCAAAGGAACACGGGGAGTATACGATCCCATGCCTTGGGCCAGCGCCTCTTCAGCACTCTCTGATCTCTCTGGATTAGAAAGAGGATTCCCTGCTCCCCATCCCGTTATAAATTGAGGATGATGAAATTGCGTCTTCGCTTGAGAAACCTCAAAAGAAGATCCATGCTGGTAATTCTTCTGCGATGGATACCAATCAACTGCGGCGTTGGGGTAAGTAGTCTCAATATCTTTTCTTGCTTCTCCTTGTCTTTCCCACGCTGCTTTCCAATGCCAGATATAAACAGGAGATTTCTCATCCCCCATGCCGAAGAACGGCGGATCTTTTTCCAAAGAAAATTGTAAAGCAACCCCGTCTGTAAAAGATTGAACGGTAACCCCCTCTTCATCAGGATAAGGGTCCTCCCAAGAGAGATAAAAAACGATCTGTTCTCCATTGTGGAGAGCCTTAATCTCTACTCCCTCGATTCTTTCATCCCGCCACCAAAGAGGCGTCAGAGCAATAAAAACAGCTTTTTCCTTTTGCCACACGGGAGAAAACGGATCAAGATCGAACTCTTCGTTAATTCTCTTAGCCTCAATTTGATTATATTTTAATCTTGACCTCTCTTCACTCCCTGCTCGAGCTAAACTTTGTGTATAGTGGATCAACTGCCAAATCTGCTCTTGCGTAAAAGTTCCCGTGTAACTTGGCATAGGAGAGCCAGGAATTCCTCCCACCATTCGATCATACAAATCTTCCGAACTAGATGATCCCTTATAGATCCCTGCCGTTAAATCGCGTGGCCGTAAAGGGTAGCCTAAACTATCTTGCATTTTTTGCGGGCCATCTCCTTTTCCCAAAGCCCCATGACAACCAGCGCAGGAAGCCATAAAAACTTCCCGTCCCTTTTCTAATTCTTCTTTTGTTGCCGGTGGCTCCTCAGGGACTTTAACCATTTTCTCCACAGGGATTTCTTTACGGACGATTTTTTCAATCCATTCCCAGGATAGGCCTTGGCTGATCATCTCCTCTGGAATTTCTCCGCTTTGTTTATATTTCCCTATTTCTGATAGATAGCGGACATAATAGACAAGCGCCCATCGATCATTCAAACTCAAATGCCCCCAGGAAGGCATGGCAGAACCAGGCATCCCCCCTGTAACCGTTTTAAAAAGGTCCTCATCCGTTGCTTCCATATTCGTTGTTGAAACCAACCGAAATTTATCCAGAATAAAATCTCTTGGTTTAGGAGAAAGAAGATACGCTGCTTTGCCATCTGCTCCTCCTTCTGTGCCATGGCAAATAGCGCATTGTTTTCGGTACAAAACTTCTCCTCTTGTGAATATTTCTTTATTCAAAGAAGATTTTATGTTAACAGAAACTTTTGAAGGGGTAAGGAGAGGATAATATTTCACAAGGAGAACCACGAATAAAACAAAGAAAGGGATCAAAAGAAACTTACTAACCGCAGGATTATCTTTAGAAAAAATTGGCATTGAGGATACTGGAAATGCTATTTTATGGTTATTTTTTATTTATTATGGAATAAAAGGACTGCGGAGTAAATGCGTAGATACTCTAAAGCGGCTACGTAGTACTACTTAATTATCCTTCCATTTGAACCATTTTCAATTTCTGATGAATTGATTTAATTTTTTCAACGATTATTGGAGAGTCGAGCTGAAGATTCTTTTGAGCGGCATCAAGAATAGCCATAATTTTTTTCACTTTTTTATCCATAACACTGGCCATTAAGTTGAAATCTTCAAAAAGAAAGCCACCGATCCAATGAAATTTTCCGGGCAATCGAAAAGAAAAATGTCCGCGCGCCAGTTCATTTAACCCCAAATTTAAATGCCTGAAAAAATTTTCCAGAAGATGCCGCATCGCGCTAATCAGGCATTGCCCCAAAACAATGCTAATCACCGCTACCCAAAGGTTCACATCCCAAACAATCTGCCAAAATAGTTCACTGCTAGAGGAAAAAGAAAGATGCGAAGAGAAAGCCGCTTTTTCGAGGCTCTCTTCCAAACGGGTATAAACAAGCGCCGCGGCAACCGTGGTACCAACCACAGCGCCTCCCGTGAAGCAAATAATAAACTTAAGATTAAAATTCTCTTTGATAAAAAATAATTTACGTTTATTGATCATATTATTTGTTGTGGCAGGCCAAACACAAGGCGCTGCGGCGATTCTCCATCACTAGATGATTGTTTTTGTTTCCGTAAGGATTATGGCACGTTAAGCATCCTATTTTCCCATCGAATAATTTTAATTCTTTCGGCAGCGCGGAAATCGGGACATAATCATTTTTTCGCCCGCCATCTTGGGGGTACTCAACACCAACAGGATGACTAAGGCCGATTCCATGCTTAAAATCCCCCCCTTTAATTTTAACTGTCTCCATTTTAGAAATAACTCCGTCATGGCAGCTCAGACACTCAACGGAAAACGAATCGAGAAAGGCTCCTTGATCCCATTGCTCTAATTGGCCTGAAGCGTGGGCATAAGAAATCACTAACTTATGACGCCAGCTTCCCGTGCCTAAAATTTCTTCTTGATGGCACGTAAAACAAAATGATCTCCCCTGCACATGGCCTCGCAATAAACCTTCAAATTCTGTTTTGTTTGAAACAATTCGGTCCTCTTTATGAACGTCATGGCAAGTGATGCACGTCATCTGTCCTGTCTTATCCAAATAACGCTGAAAAGGAATGGTTTTCTTAAGTTTCACATCCGTTGGATGCGAGGAAGCCACGTCCATTTGATGGCAATTGGCGCATAACCGATTTACGTTGTCTGTCAATTCGATTTCTTCGAAAGGGGTATCTTGGGATGGAATATTCTCATGGCACAATTGACATTTTCCTTCAAAATTATGCTTCTTCCCGCCATTTCTTTCCAGCCCGATAGCCAAAGAAACAATCCCTAGCGTTACCCCCAATAAGAGAAAAATATACCCGCGATATTTTGACGCAAAAACCCTTTTCAACAATTTCCCCTTTCATCAAAAAGTTCTTTAATCTTTTCATAAATTTTAATCAAAGCTTCCCTTATTTCCACTTCTTGTTTCTGCTCATAGGCTTCAATCAACTGATCAGCTTGCGCGCAATAAAGGGTTAATTGATCCCATCGTTCCTTTCTTTTATTTTGCATCCCTCGAAAGCCTTCCGCAAGATCATGCAGTTGATCTTTCTGACGAAATACCATTTCCTCTTCGATAGGTTGGTTTTCAATAATCATTCTCAAATATCTTCTGAACCTCACCACGGGTCCCGCGACGGCATGCGCCCAAGATAAAGAAACCGCCAAAATAACAAAGCTGGCCACCACGGCCTGAAGACCACCGGAAATGAGAAAAATAATGGGCAGATGTTCCTGTAAATCATTTAAAACGGCAATATCCGTCAGATACCCTTCCCCTAGGTGACGATTAAGGGCAAACCACAAAATCAAATCAAATATCAGAAAAAGAAATAACGCTGTCACGGAAAAACGAATAGCAAACGACCAAACATATTTTTTTTCAATAAATGAAGGATTTTCTTTCATCGCGATTTTCAATGATTAATATCTCTCCGGGCTATGATTTTCGCCGTGACATTTTAAATAACATTTTCCCGAAAAGCGTCCGAGATCTTCAAAGTAAAGTTTTCCGCTCGAACTGGGTTGGACAATACTGCGATCAAAATTAATTAAATGAGTTGAATTCTGCACGCCATGAGGGTCATGACAAGTCATACAGCCACCATTCTCGTTGACAATATGATTGGCATGTTCAGGGAAACTAGTGCCTGCTAAAATCTTGTTACGGTCATGGCACTTATAACAGAGAGCATACGTATTATAACTCTCCGGTAAATGATCACTAAATAATAATTGTCTTTCTAGCAATGGGGGATATGCTGACCCATGCGGGCCATTGGGACCTGTTCCTGAATTTTCAGGACCGGTATCGTTATTATGGCAACTAGAACATTGAATAATGCTAGAGGTCGTATACGGAGAAATAAGGCTAGGGACATCCGAATTCTTTCCGATAGTAATGACAGGATGATAGGACGCGTTCGCCGAGGAAAATTCCAGAAGCGTATTCATCTCAGGATACTGACGGTTAACATACGTCACGCTTCCATGGTCGCTCGAATGGCATCGAAAACATATCTCATATTCGTAATTGACCGTATCCACTTCAATACCATTGGCATCCACTCCCTTAACCAATCTAAGAGAACCCGGTAGGTCATGGCTATCTTGATCATTAACGGCGTGCGGATTATGGCAATCGGAACACTCCACGTGTCTAGCAAACCCATCGTGCGTTGATTCCGTGGGATCATGCACGCCTATGGTATCCATCACGGGATGAATCGTTGTTTTATTAAATTCTGACTGAATATCTTTTTGGGCCACATGGCCGTTATGGCAGACAAAACAATTGTTTTCTTCCGTGGCATAATTCAAAAGTCGTTCTTGGGAACCTGCCCCGTGCGGGCGATGACAATTTTCACAGCCGTTTTCAGAAACTGTAACCCCATCCGTATGCGGCCAGGGATCAGAGGATGTCCCATCCCAATCTTGAGATGACAAATTATGAATAGTCGCGTCCCAGCCACTCTTATTATGGCATTGAAGACAAAGCGCCGAACGGGCGCCATTCATTACCAAAAATTTTCCATTTTCATCATTATGCGGATCATGACAGCTTGTACATTGAAGCTGACCATTTCGATCCAGCTTCACTTCATTAGTTAACAGCGCGGGATTATTGAGTTCCGGATCGCTGGCCACCAAAGCGGCATCGTAAGTAAAAGAAACGGGATGATCATCCGTTAGGGCAATATCCAAATTGCTATCCCCCTCGGGCAACACTCCAAGCCCCGCGATGAAGGGGATTTCGTCTTCTCGGCTGTGAACCATCCCCAAAGCGACGGTCCCGTCGTGACAACTTAAACACAATTTTGAGGACCCTGTCGGCTGTCCAATGGAGGCTTTGGTCGTACTGCTTGCGTAAGGAATATATGTTTGCCCGGAATCAAAATGATTCCAAAGAGGAGCTTCGCTTGAGGCGTTGTGAGGCGCGTGACAGAAAATACAAATTTCTTTTTCTTGAATGGACTTGATTTCTCCCGGCCCGCTTACCGAAAGATTATGTTTAGAATTAATAATACTTTCCGCGGAACAAACCGAACCAATAGAAATAAAAATTCCCAATAAAAAGAAATTCCCCCATTCCTTTGTTTTCATGCCTTATTCTCCCCCCGCATATCGAAAAACACTAATACGTTTATTGTAACTGTCAGCCACATAAATATAGTTGTTTTTATCAATTGTAATTCCCGCCGGCAGCCAAAATTCTCCTTGAGAACTGCCTCTTTCCCCAAAATTCATCAAATATTTTCCCTCATAATCAAAAATTTGTACGTTATCGAATAAAGCGTCCACCACATAAATATGGCCGAAAGAATCCACCGCAACCCCTTTGGGCCGGGAGAAATGCCCTGAGCTATCCCCGGCACTGCCAATACTCTTTTTAAATTTCCCCTGTAAATCAAAAATTTGAATCCTAGAATTAAGGGTGTCACTGACATAAATTAAATTCTCATCCCCAACAAAAATATGCGTTGGATAATTGAATTCTCCATTCCCGTCACCTTTTTTTCCGAATTTCAACAATAATTTTCCATTCACATCAAACACAAAAATTTGACAGCCATCCGTATCGACGACATAAACTCTTTCTCCCTTGACAAAAAGACCCGTTGGCCGTTGAATCCCTTCTTTTTCTCCAAGGGAAAATTTCAATTCCCCTTTTTCATTGATTGCGAGAACTTGGCCCAAGGAAGAATCTGAGACAAAGATTGTTCCTTCCGAAGAGACTCCGATTCCAACAGGCGAAACAAAATTAATAATTTTATCCACGCGCGCGAGTGACTTCAACTTTTTTTTGTCAGGCTGGTACACAAAAATTTTTCCCGCGCCGGCATCCGCGACATACAAAACTTCATCCCTGTCCACGGCTAAAGCCATCGGCCGCGCGAAGAAACTCTCTCTTCTCCCGGTAAAGATTTCCTTGATTCGTTCCAAAGCTCCTTTTTTAATATTGAGATCCGGGGAACCCGAAATATTTTTAATGAAATAAATTCTAGGGCTTGCCGGTGGCGCGGGCCAAAACAAATGAGACTCTTTTTCCGTTGTCATCTGGGAGAAAGAATTCGGCGTAATGCCACCAGCTAAAAATAATAAACAATAAATAAAAACCCAGGAATAATATTTCATCCTAAAAATCTCTTTTAAATTTCGTGTAAATATAATGATTAATAAGTAAATCATTGAGGGATTTTTCTTTTTCGTATTCGTAGCCAACCTCAAAAAATAATTTCCCAACATAAGATCGATAATTAACCTTGGAGATAAAATCCCTCAAATTAATTCCCCGCCCATTCTGCCAACGATGCCCTGCCCCGGCGTTGCAGGACGCCGAACGGGACAAACGCAGAGAATATTCTCCCCTAATCTCATAATTCTCGCGATCCTCCTCAGGCAGATTAACATAATTTTGGTTAGCGTTGAATCGTAAACTCGAAATAGAGGAAATCGGCCAAAGAATATCCGCGCTCATTCGCAAAGAATCAAACGGAGAATAATCTGTTTCATAATTTTGATACTCAACGACAAAATTAAGCAGATCCTTACGCCATTCTATTCCATAAATGATTTCATCGATATCTTTTAAAATAATCGTCTTCTCATTTCCTCCCGAAGGAAAATCCTGTAATTTGCGTCTGGAATAAAATTTCAACGCGCGCTCAAAAAAGCTCAAACCAAAACGCATTGTTTTTTCTATCGAACTATAATCAAACGAAGGGTTGCTGCGCACCAAATAATCCACAAGAACGCTCTGATTATTAGAAATAATTCCGCTCACGATGCGCCGTATCTCCACTTGGCCAATCGAATTTGCAATAATTTGATAGTCGACATCCTTGACGTAAGTAATAATTCCGTTGCTGTCCGTAACAACAATCGTCGCGATGTCGATGTCCGTTTCCCTTAAGAGATTGGTCTGGGCGTCTGTTAAAACTAAAGACTCATTCGTAATATTAATAATATTATCAAAAGTTTTTCGATCGCGATATTCGTAAGCATAGCCAGCGCCTAAGTCTAAATAAGCGAACCCCATTTTCTTTTGATAATCCTCATTAATCGAGGCCCCGCGCTGCTGTTCGTCAAAACTTGTCGAATTCGTGAACCTTGTTAATAAATTTAACCTTGAGAATAAGCTTTCATAAAGCTGATGATTAAGATTGAATTCCAGATCATTCTTCTTCGTTCCTATCGATTCGACCGTTTTATCCGAAAAGTTGTAGGAATAGCTAGTCTTCAAATGTTCCGTGTGGTCAATCGTTAAATTTTCGTCGAAAGAAAGATCCTCGCTGTCACGATTTCCCTTTAACGAACGATAACGCCAAGAAGAAGAAAGATTCTTTTGATTAGACTCATCTAAATAAAAATTGTTAGTTAAATGAAGATCGTTGTCCACTCCTTTTTGATCAGTCGTCCCGCTTTCCTGATACAAAAATTTATGCTGTGTATACCCAATGTCAGCCTTGCCCAGCCAATTGTTGAATACAGGCGCGGCCTGAAGATCAATTCTTTGGTCTTCCCTATCTTCCGTGGCTCTAAAAGTGCGGTCAATATTTTCATCGGATGAAGAATAATTAAGACTTAAAGGGCACTTAAGGCTTCGATAATTAACGCGAGTCCCGTAGGTTAGGCCATCCGTCGTTTGACGTTCAAAAAATTCATAATTGTGAATATCTCTTTTTTTATCCGCGTAGAGAGAAAAATTTAAAGGTTTCGCTTGAAGAAAATTGGCCGCCACGTTATAAAACGTTAAATAACTCTTTTGAAAATTTTTGTTAGTTGAAGCGGCATCCGATTTTTCTTTATTTTGCTGTGGGGAAATTTGCATTGTGAGATCAAAATTCATAAATTTAGGATGATAAACAGATCCCCGAAAGCCCGTTTCAAAAGTTTCCTTAAAAAGAAGTCTGGAGCGTTCTGAAGTTGTCCCCGATGCCCCCAGCTCCCTCCTTTCCTTTTCTGTCTCAGTATCTACGGAAATTTTATTGTGTGAATTCTTTATTTTAAACAAGCGTGGCTCCCCTCCGGTTGAAAATAACCGTGGTGAATTCCGGTCGTTTTGTTCTGTTAAATAGCCGAGAAATCCCGTTTCCCGAGCGAAAACAAATCCTCCCTCAGAGATAAAAAAAAATAGAATAAAAAATATCCTCAGATGTGAATGCAACATTTTCATAACTCAATGGATCGTTGTAGGTCATTCAAGTAAAAATTTTCCCCCGGCATGAGGATTATGGCACAGTGTACAATCGTCTTCATCCGTTAAGGTATCGTGAGGGGACACTTTGAATAGATCGTTTTTGTCATGGCAGTCAAAGCAAAGCGCCTGCACAGGTTTATTTAACATAAATTTATTGGGTGAACGATGTGGATTGTGACATTCACCGCACATTCCCTCTTGCGCGGGATAATGTTGGACCTCTGCTCCTTCCAGAAAATCTTCATGACAAGAGAAACAAAGCTCTTTGCCTTCGGCTTGTAATTTTTGAGAAGATTGACTTGTATGGCATGAGTCGCACGCGCCTTCCGCGTAAGGGAGGTGACGGTAAAAGGTTGGCGCTTGTTGTGTCTTTTGCGCTAAGGATTGTTCGTCCGTCTTTTTTTCAGCCGCGACAGATTCTTGCGCTTGATTTTTTTCTGTTACACTTTCCTCTTGCGTTGGCACACCATCAAAAAAAGTCCTCAATAAATGTTCTTTTGTCTTAGGGCCGCATCCACTGAGGATAAGAAGGATAAAAATAATTTTGATGTAAAAAAATGCCCTCATTCTTGTTTTTTCTCGCCAAACCCAAACACATTAATTTTTTTATCACCATATTGGCTCACAGCCAAAATAATATATTCCAGAGGAAACGACTTGTCAGCATATTGGGCGAAATATTCCATATTATCGTAATCAATGATTATCCCGGCCGGAAGAACAAGCCTCGAGTCTTCGCCCTCAGGGAAAAACATGAGCAGTTGACCTTCCGCGTCAAAAACTTGAACATTTTCGAAAGCGGCATCAACAATATAAACTCGTCCCTCTTTATCCACGGCTACACCTTTGGGACGCGCCAATTGCCCGAGAGCGTCTCCGTGAGAACCAAATGTTTTTAAAAGTTCTCCCTCGGGGCTCAATTTTTTAACAATAAAATCTCCCATGTCGGAGACATAAATATTCCCGGAAGAATCAATGTCAAAATTGGTTGGAGAAAATAATTGGTTTTTTCCATCCTTAGAAACTTCTTTGGGGAGGCTATATAAGTAGGTTAGATCAGAAGCTTGGTAGACGCGAATGGCGTGTGTTTTTAAATCGCAGACAAAAATTTTGTCATCCCAGAGTTTGACATCCGTGGGCGTTAACTCTCCTTGAGAACCTATGGCCGCGATAAATTTTTTTTGTTTATCAAAAATTAAAACCTGTCCTCTGCGGGAATCCGCGACATACATCTTCCCATCCGAAGACAAATCAATGTTAATGGGATTTATTAATTGACCATTCCCGCTGGGGCGGAAATATTCAAAAGTCTTCTCATCTAAATTTAATATCTCAATGCCGTTGCTTACCGTGTCACAGACATAAATTTTCCCGTTGTGAAGAGCCGCTCCGTAAGGTTTAATAATAGGTTTGAGAGGGACATCCCCAAGGACAAATTTAGAGAAAGTACTCGGTTCGCCTTCCACATCCTCTGAAGATGAAAAACTGGTGAGATATTGCACGCGCGGCGTTTCGGATAAAAGTGGAAAGAACAAGGATTCTTTGTTCGTCTCGATTTTGACCGTGCCGCAACCCATCAGGGAAAGACAAAGAAATATAATCCACGGTATACCTTTTTTGCTCATTTCTTAGTATCCCACAAAACAAGCGCTCTGCGCACTATTTTATAACGTGTTGGAATTTTTTAAATTCCTATACTACAAAATAAAGATTTCCCGCCACTAAAATTTATAAAAAAATTTTAACAACGGGAAATCTTTAAAAATTATTTCATATGACAAGTCAAGCAAAGAGCGCTGCCTGAATTGGATTTAACCAGAAGATTCCCGACATCCTCTGCCGCGCCATTATGCACATCATGACAAGAAGAACACTCCAATTTGTTATCTATCAGAAGATCGTTGTCTATGGTTCCTCCGAGTCCGGACATCGCTGTCTCAGGATTTTGCAACCCTCCATCCGAAGTGGTTAAAGCTGTATCATATTTAAAAGAGATGGGGTGGTCGTTAGACAAGTCCATTCCCATAAGATTTTCATCTTCAACATACAAGGTTCCAGTTCTATTGCCGTAAGCATCGTAAGCGATGGTTCCATCATGGCAGCTTAAACATGCCTTGGATGCTCCCGATGGCTGTCCTACCGACGCGTTAAGAGTAGGACTTGCGTAAACTGTAAATGTCGATTGAGTTGTTTGATGGTTCCACAAAGGGACAAGCGCGTCGGCCCCGGCACCGTGCGGAGTATGACAAACAACGCAGACTTCCCCATTGGGGTTCCACTGCAGTTCACCAGAAAAATCATGGGCTGAACCCTGGATGTCCGCGACCACTTTTCCTGCCGCGAAGAAACCAAACGCAACGACAATCAAAGCAATAAAAATATTCTTCTCAACTAATTTCATTACCCACCTCCCGTAATTTTTCCATCCGCCAAAGAACTGTGGCGGAACGAGGACCGTCTAAACGCTCCCTTAAACCTACGAAAATGAACAAAATCCATCTTATCCTTTACCCTGCTAATAGTTTAAAGGAATAATACCCTGAAGAAAAATCTTTTTTTATTATATCCTTTATAACATTTACTTATGAGAATATTTGACCATCTCTTTTTTACTGCTATAATACACCAATCTTATGGTTGATCTCTTTTTCATTAAAACTTTTGTCTGCGCTGCCCAAACCGGATCATTCCGCGTTGCGGCAGAAAGAAATTTTATTACCCAGCCGGCTGTCTCTCAGCATATCCAGGTTCTAGAAAAAATTTTTGGAACAAAATTATTTGAAAGACGCGGGAAAAAAATTTCTCTGACCCCTAACGGTCAGACCTTTCTACCATTCGCCGAGAGCCTCCTTAAAACATACGACGAAGCAAAAATGATCCTAGGAGAAACCTTAAACAAATATAACGGGACCATTCGCATCGCGACCATTTACAGTATTGGTCTTCACGAATTACAGCCCATTATCCGCCGCTTCCTTAATAAATATCCCCAAATAGATATCCAGATTGATTATTGCCACAATAATGCTATTTATGAAATGATTCTGCATAGGACAATTGATTTTGGCCTTGTCGCTTACCCTAAAAAAATGGCCGGGGTGGTCTGCGAAATTTTTGCCGAAGACGATCTTATCCTTATTCAGTCACGCCGTCATCCGATGATAAAAAAAAGCATCTCTTTAAAAGAACTGAATCAGCAGAAAATGATTACCTTCTCCCCTCAGACCCCCACGGGAAATGCCATCGAACGATTCTTAAAGACTAACGGAATCCGCGTTAAAATTGTCCATGCTTACGATAATATCGAAACCATCAAACGGGCAGTGGAAATAGGCATGGGAGTTGCCTTTGTCCCACGCAACACTGTTACGCAAGAACTTAAGAATCATTCTCTCTCCTTAATCTCTGCTAAAGGGTTAAATCTAAAAAGACCTCTTGGCCTTCTTTATGCTAAGGGCAAGACATTCACCAAAAGCACTAAGACTTTCCATGACATGCTTACCCAAAAGCGCAACTAATGCCTCACCACTATAAAGACGGCTTGATAACATCAATGGTTTCTTCTCTCTTTAAAATGCCTTCCTCTAAAACTTTCGCGTAAAGACCGCATCGGCCCACAATGACCTCTTTAAGACGCGAATCAATCTGGTCTAAGACATAACAAGGTTTTCTCACCTTTGTTAATTCCAAAACAACACCACCGGAAAATTTGAGAACTGTCCCCAGGGGAAGAGTATTCACATGCAGGGACTTTACGGTAAGATTTTCTCCCGTTGCTCCGGGGGACAGAGGAAATCCTTCTTCGCGCAACTCATCCAATTTCTCGATATCCTGGAGACAAACAGCCTGTAAGGATGTTCGATGTTTTTCGTGATTATGGCCATCCCCTTCAAGGCCGGCCAATGTCACTTGAACGAATTCTAGAGGTAATTTGGGGATACCGCCCTGGGAGATATTAATGGAAACAATATGCGGCCGGGCGAACTTATCCTCGCTGTCAATTCCCATCACTCTCCCTTTAGTTAACGTGAATCCGATTTCGCGGTTACAATTTTTTCGGCTTCAAACCAGTCGTTCCAATCCTTGCCGTGATTGCCGCCTCTTTCTTCATACAGCTCGTAAGCTTTCTTCTCTATGCTTACGCGAAGATTCTCTTGGGACTTTTGGGCTGGAAATTCTCTCTGACCCATTGGCCTCAATCCTTTTTTCATCTTGTCTTCTTTCATTTTCCCCCCTCCTTTATGGTTCGACGCCGCTCACCATTTTCTTTCCCACCGCTAACTGTTGCGGTGGGATTAAGAGTCCTGAGTGGCATCGAAGGACTCCTTTAAGTATTTTTGAATAGTTGGTATTAATTTTTCGTAGACCTCACTTTTTCCTAAAAAATCATCGATATTATCGTTTTTAAAGACCTCCCTTTCTCGGGGGGACTCAAACATCGTCAAAATAATAATTTTGCACTCCGGAAAAATCTTCTTAATCTGGGATGAGGCCTCAATGCCGTTCAGCGAGGGGAGCCGTATATCCATCAAAATAATGTTCGGCCTCTGTTCTAAAGCTTTCTCCACGCCCAAAAGTCCCGTTGGCGCCTCAAGGACTTCAAACCCAAATCCTTGTTTTTCTAAAAAACATTTTACCATATTTCTGAAATCATGGTTGTCTTCCACAATTAATATTTTAGTTTTCATGTCAAAATTTAATGTATACCTAAATAACATATTGGTAAATAAGACAATCTACTTAGAAGAATACGTAATAATACGTAGGGCTTCCCCGACGGAGGACTAAATTAACCCTTTCGAGAAGGCGTATTTGACCAGGCCTGCCGTGTTTTTAATCCCTAACTTATTAGTAAGATTGGCTCGATGGGTTTCAACCGTGCGGATACTTATTTTAAGCTTTGAAGCAATTGATTTGTTAAGAAAGCCCCCTGCCACAAATTTCAAAATTTCCTTTTCTCTCTTTGAAAGGATTTCCATGGAAGGCATATCTGTCTCATCTAAAGAACGAATAAAACGCTCCGCTTCAAGCGTGGCTACCGAAGGAGCGACAAATTTTTTGCCCTTGAGAATCATCTTAATGGCTAGAATAAGCTGTTCATAGGCATCGTCTTTGAGCAAATAACCGTGAGCGCCGTAAGTCATCGCGTGCTTAAAATGTTCGTGGTCTTTCTGCATCGTTAAAACAAGAATCTTAATTTTAGGAAATTTTTGGCGGATCTCTTTAATGGCGGCTAATCCATCCATATGAGGCATAGACAAATCCATAACAATTAAATCGCATTTTACTAATTTCAGCTGACTTAAAAGTTCTTCCCCATCGCCGGCTTCCCCCACAACCTTAAAAAACGGTTCTTTATTGATAAGACTTTTAAGCCCAGCTCTTAAAATTTCATGATCATCCGCTAAAATAATTTTATGCTCCGCCATCATCTGCTCCTTCATGCTCAACGGGAATCTTAAACTGCAAAGCCGTCCCTTTGGGAGAGCTCACAATATTAAATTCTCCTCCCAACAATCTCGCCCTTTCCTCCATAATCGAAAGACCTAATCCGGTTAAATGATGATTTTTAGATTCTCTCTTCCGGGGAGTTAACCCTATGCCATTATCTTTGATCACTACGGATAACTGATTATCTCTCTTTTTAAGAAGAATATCCGCTCGGGTTGCTTTCGCATGCTTAACAATATTGGTTAAAGCCTCTTGAATAATACGATAAAAATTAATCGGTTCGGCAAGAAATATCAAATTATCTAAATTTAAAGAATCGGTTTTGTTGTCTGTCGCGTCCTTCCATGCTAAACAGATCTTTAGATTCTTCCCCTGTTTAAATTCATTGACCATACCCTTAATAGCCGCGGTTAACCCAAGCATCTCCAAAGAAGATGGCCGCAGGCCGCTGGAAATAGAGCGTGTTTTCTCGATCACGGCGTCGAAAGATTTGATAACTTTGTCATAAGATCTTCGGGCATTCGTTTTATCCGTATCCGCCTCAAGCATCGCTGATTGAATGAGCATCTTAAGGGTCACCAGCGACTGGCCTAAATCATCGTGTATTTCCCAAGAGATACGTTCTCTCTCCTCTTCTTGAGCTTGAATGATTCGTTTGGGCAGAGCTTTAATCTGCTCTTCCATGGCTTTCCTCTGAGTAATCTCATTGCGAATAGAAACATATTGATACGGTTTCCCTTCTGAGTTTAAGAAAGGGACAATCGTTGTATCCACCCAATAATTTGTGCCGTCTTTGGCTTTATTTTTAATTTCCCCATGCCATACCTTGCCGCTCGCGATAATCCGCCAAAGATCGCGGATAAATTCTTTGGGATGATAACCGGAATTAACAATGCGATGATCCTGCCCTAAGAGTTCTTCTCGTGAATATTTTGAGATTTCGCAGAACTTATCGTTAACGTAAATAATTTCTCCCGTTTGATCGGTAATAGCCACAATCGAGGAAACATCTAAAGCAAATTTGATATTGGCCAGCTCGCGAAGAGATTGCTGCAAAATATCATCTACCCCTCTGTTTTGACTTCTCATTTTTCTGATATCTTCCATAGCTTATTGGTCAATAGTGCAATATGGTTTGGACTAATTTAAAAATTTTGGGTGTCAACACAGGGCGCAAAGAATGCGCGGCCTTCAAATTGAAATAACCGTGGGGCAATGTCCTCAATTTATCCCGCAAAGACGCCTGAATTTCTTTAAGGGAAGGCGATTTTCTGATTAATTTTCCCTTCTTTAAAATAGGCTCCAAAATGGGCTTCGTATTCGGTGGTGGTAATTCAGAAAATAACCCAATAAAATCTTGAGAGAACTGGCCCTTAGCTGTAAATCTCCTAAAAATTTGTTTTCTCCCTGGAATCGTTGTCTTTGCTTGACTGCGCTTAGCTTTAAATTGAATGTTCCCTTTTGAGTCTTCCATCTCAACGAGTTTATACGTCAAATCCAGAGCTGGATAATCACGGGAAGTGACCATATCGGTTCCGACGCCGAATATGTCGATCGGCGCCTTTGCTTTCACCAATTCTGTAATTTTATATTCATTCAGATTACCGCTGGCGATAATTTTAACGGCATTAAGGCCTTCACGATCTAATTGTTTGCGAACTTTTTTACTTAATATCTTAAGGTTGCCGCTATCTAACCGCACTCCTTTAATCTGATTCTTAAATCTTAGACGACCAATCTTCTTAACGGCCGCCAGAGTATCGTAGGTGTCTAAAAGTAAAATTGTATGTTCAGGAAAAACTTTAAAATATCCTTCAAAAGCCTCGTCTTCACTGTCGAAAGCCTGTATCCATGAATGGGCCACCGTGCCATACAAAGGAATACCAAAATTCTTTCCCGCGTACACGTTGGAGGTTCCCACGCAACCGGCCAGATACGCGGCCCGTGCCGCCAAAATTCCTGCCTCAGGACCGTGAGCTCGACGGGAACCAAAATCAATAACGGATCTCTTCCTTCCATCAGAACAAGCCGCTTGAGAAACCCTGGAGGCCTTGCTAGCCACGAGGCTCTCAATATTAAGTACGGACAAAAGATATGTTTCTAAAATCTGCGCCTCAATCAAAGGAGCAGCCACTTGAATCACAGGCTCACCGGCAAAAAAGATTTCTCCCTCGGGCATCGCCCAAACATCACCGGTAAACTTAAAATTCTTAAGGTAATCAAAAAAGGCAGGATCAACATTCTTAAAAGCAGGTATTGTCCGGATAAAATTAATGTCCTCTTCGCTAAATTTAAGATTCAGAATGTATTCCACAATCTGCTCTAATCCGCAGGCCACCAAATAAGAACGGTTAGGCGGCATCGTGTGGCAGGAAAGTTCGAAAACAGCCTTTGAGGTATGCCTATTATTTTGAAAGTAACCCGCCGCCATGGTGAGCTCGTAAAGATCAGTCTTAAGGGCGTTGTTGTGAGGAATCATTTTATATTTTTCACCGTCATTGTTTTAACACCCGCGGAAATCATCGCTGAAATCGCTTCTTGGGAATCTTTAGGATTTAAATCAACTCCTTGGATCGCGTCCATTAAAAGATAAACCTCAAATCCAAATTTTCGCGCGTCTAAGACGGAGGATTTCACGCAATAATCCGTGGCCAGTCCGCCAATGTATAAACTGTTTATTTTCTCTCTTTTTAAAATATCCAAGAACGCGATTCCTTCCGGATCAATTCCCTGAAAAGCGGAATAGCTATCTTTCTGGGGATCCATTCCCTTAGAAATAATGACCACACCCTTTGACAATCTTAAATTAGGATGGAATTGCGCGCCACGACTATTTTGCACGCAATGGACAGGCCAAAGTCCGCCATATTCTTTAAAATGGGTGGTTTCTTGAGGATGCCAATCACGGGAGGCAAAAATAGGAAGTTTTTGGGCATGGAAATATTGAATATATTGATTTAAAACGGGAACAATTTTATCACCTTCGGGCACAGCCAGGGCTCCTTGAGAGCAAAAATCATTCTGAACATCAACGATAAGAAGGGCTTGGTTTCCGGACATATTTCCATCCTTTTATCCCTTCATTATAATTCATTAATTGGTGGCGTCAATATGTATAATAACTCGTCGTTGGGATTACATTAATGTTTAATTTTCTTTTGTGATTCCGTTTCTTCCAAATAATTATGGCCAGAAACAATCGGCCGATTGAGCCGTTTCTCCAGGGCTTTTCGGGCGTTACCGGAAATTTTTCCGCCGGCCTGCGCGTCACTTTTGAGCTTGGGTACACCCTGAGAATCTTCCGTCCGGTGGATTTCCGTAGTCGCCCGCTCTCCGAGCATCGTAAAGATCAACTCAAAATCATCCATATGGTCTCTAAGATTTTCGCGTTTAAGACCTTTTAGTTTCTGATATTCGCTTGGCGTGATCCCGAAAGTGGCTTTGGATATTTCAGCGGTCAGGATCTCATACTCCCTGTCTTCTTTCGCGCCCCGTTTTTTCCATTCGTCGGTTAATTCTTCACGGATAGCAATGCCGCGCATGCGTTTTTCGATCCAGTCGTCGCTGTAACCTTTTAACTTGTAAAGCATACGCGTTCGTTTTGTGGCTAATTCCGGGTTTTCAATTTCCTGGATTCGTTCGTAACCAACTTTAGCCAGCCAGCGCTTGAACGGTTCGGCCTTAGGAGAGGGGATGGACTGGATGATACGGAAAATTGTCTCAGTATTAGCACAGTCGGTTTCATAATACTTTCCGTCTGCCGACTCCAATTTCAGTTGTCCGATTTTTTCGGACAACTCATCATACCCCTCCTCACTCAACTTTTTCTTCAAATCGTTCCAATATTTTCGCGGCCGATCGTTACTAACTAAGACTTCCACAACATCAACAATAGAAAACCACCATTCGTTGTTGTGGATGGTTTTCCGGACTTTTTTCCCTTTGAAGACTGCGACTTTAGTTAAACTCATTTCTTGTGACATTCTACTCTCTCCTACTTAAAAACTGATTTTTAAAATTTCGTCTTTTCTCTGTTCCCAATCTTTTATCGCACCTTCGAAATCAAAAACGCATTTAGGTCAACTCAAGAATCCCTGTAAATAGACCTTGACAATTTTCAGTCATCAAATATACTTTAATTATCAGAACGGTGCAGAAACGCACCCCCTCAGATCTTGTTGGCGGAAAAGAGGGTAATGACGCCTGCACATTCAGCCAACACAATTTTAAGCCCAGGGTTAAACCTGGGCTTTTTCATTCCCCCTCAAAGGGTTGCCAGCGTTCCAAATACTTCAAAAGGTCAAAATAATCAAACATCGGAAATTCAGTAACAAATTCTAAAGTTTTCATCCCATATTTACGCCTTGCCAAAACGATAAAATAATGAAGATGATATTTTTCAACAGACTCATTTTCATCATCTAATGCCTCATACGGAATAGCGAATTCCGAAATATAGAAATAGTCCCGGCATTTAAATTTCGGTTTATCGAGCATATAAATCTCTTTAGATTGCGCAAGTACTGGGATAACCCAAGGGAGTCTTCTTGCCCGATAAAGACGGTAATATTCAGGATTTATGGTATGCTTCCCGGAAATGTCATCCTTGTAAAAACAATCGACAGCGTCGTCTGGAATCATAATTGTTCGATCGAAGCGATCTTTAATTTCTCGCGATGACATATGATCTATAAAATATTCTTGAGCCGCCTCACAGGTGGTTCCTTTAGGCAAAAGCTTGGCTTCCCGTTCAGACATTAGTCGGATCCGGTTAATCATGTGGAAATGCGCGGCTTTAATAAAAAACGTAATGTCTTTAGGGCTTAAAACACGATCAAGACGCTTCTCTCTCCAGTATGCTAATTTTGCCAGAGTAAAGAAGACAGATTTAATGACCTTTTCACTTTTCAATGAAAGCGTATCAAAAAGACTATTAAAATCCTGACTTTCTATAATATTCTGGATCTTTTGGTCGATGTATTGATTCTCAGCCATAAAACGTATATTATCCCTTTCAAAGTGCTAATCAGTTGCTGAAACCATAGCCTCTGCGGCTTTGAGTCCTTCCATAGTAACCTTATATTTCTTTTGAGCTTGCTGTGATTTACCCTCTTTACGAGTTTGCATCATCAGGTTGGGTTTTCTATTAATCAAAACGCCAATAGCCACTGTTATGTTCGATACTCCATGGCCTAAATGGTTTAACTCCTTATTAATCTCCCGACTCGTTAATTCCTCTTTGTTTTCCTTTAACTGTAGGTAAGCTGCCACTAAGAGAGCTTTATCAGACTCTGTTTTAAATGTCGTTTTTCCAAAAAGATCAGCAATAGAAGTAAATGAAGATATGCTGCCTGCATTGTTCTCCATCCCAACTTGGGCAGAAGAAGTTGTTATAGATTTAGCACGATTGATTGAAAATTTACTGATTAACCAATTTACAACACGCGCTCTTGTGCCTTCGTCAAGGCCGTTAAGAACCTTGTAAGCATCGTTCATCGCTTTGAGTTCCGGGTCCAGTTCCATATAAAACTCCTTTCATTGCTTTTTTGACACTATCATTCTTTAACTACAAACATGATATATTATATAATATTTTTGTCAAGATATATTTTAATGTCAGATGTTAAACAAGCTCCCTCGAAACGCCTTTTGCATGAGGGAATTGAAGAGGGTTTGAAGTTGTTGCCCGGATTGTTTTTATTCGTTCATTAACCATCCTTCGCAAAGGTCTCCTTACCCCAACTCCACAGAGTCTTGATAGAGCGCTTCTCTTTGTTTTTTGATTTCTTCGTTGCTTAGGTATTCATCGAAGGTGGTATTGGGCCGGTCGATATGGCCTAAAGATGTGATTTCAATAATGCGGTTGGCAATCGTGTGGATAAACTGATGGTCGTGAGAGGAAAAAAGAACGGTCCCCGGGAATTTCTCTAAACCATTATTCAGAGCGGTAATCGATTCCAAATCCAGGTGGTTAGTCGGCTCATCTAAAATGAGGACATTCGCGCAGGTAAGCATCATCCGCGAGAGCATACAGCGGACCTTTTCCCCTCCGGAAAGCACAGACGCTTTTTTTAACGCCTCTTCTCCCGAGAAAAGCATCCGCCCCAGGAATCCCCGGATAAAATTTTCATCCCGTTCCGACTCTTTAGAATACTGGCGCAGCCAATCAATTAAATTTAAATCGACTTCAAAAAATTTTTTATTATCTTTAGGGAAATAGCTTCTAGACGTTGAGACACCCCATTTAAAAGCGCCGCTATCCGCGGGCATTTGCCCCACCAAAATCTCAAAAAGAACTGTTCGTGGCAAATCATTTGGTCCCACAAAAGCAATTTTTTCTCCTTTGTGGACGTGAATATTAAAATCTTTAAACATCGGCTTGCCATCAAGGGACTTACTTAAGTGTTCGATAAATAATAAATCGTTGCCCGCTTCTCTCTCCTGCTTAAAAAGGATATGTGGATAGCGACGGGAGGAAGGCTTAATGTCTTCTAACGTTAATTTTTCTAAAATCTTTTTACGGGAGGTCGCCTGACGCGCTTTAGAAGCATTCGCGCTAAAACGGGCAATAAAATCCTGCAACTCTTTCCTTTTTTCTTCAACCTTTTTGTTGGATTCGCCTTTTTGACGTGAGGCGAGCTGACTCGACTGAAGCCAAAAAGAGTAATTCCCGGGATAAAGTTGAATCTTCCCAAAATCGATATCCGCCACATGCGTGCAAACTTTATCTAAAAAATGCCGGTCGTGAGAAACCACAATCGCTGTATTTTCAAATTCACAAAGGAATTCCTCAAGCCACATACAAGTGTCAATATCCAGCTGGTTTGTAGGCTCATCCAAAAGAAGAATGTCGGGATTCCCAAACAGAGCCTGAGCTAAAAGCACGCGCACTTTCTGATTGCTTTTAAGCTGCTGCATCTTTAAAAGATGTAGTTCTTCCTTGACTCCTAAATCGCTTAATAATTTAGCGGCATCTGACTCGGCGTCCCAGCCATTCATCTCTGTAAATTCATGCTCCAATTCAGAGGCACGGATGCCATCTTCTTCGCTGAAATCAGGCTTCGCGTAGAGCGCGTCGCGCTTGGTCATCACTTCATAAAGCTTTTTATGCCCCATCACGACCGTGTGAAGGACTGTTAATGGATCAAAGGCAAATTGATCCTGACTAAGAACGGAAATACGTTTGTCTTTGGCCACGGCCACCTGACCGGCGGTAGGTTCAATCTCCCCGTCAAGAATCTTAAGGAATGTCGATTTCCCGGAACCGTTGGCGCCAATAAGACCGTAACAATTCCCCGGAGAAAAGACAATGTTAACGTCTTCAAATAACCGACGTTTTCCAAATTGTAAAGTAACGTTACTTACGCTAAGCATTTTTTATCCTCTTTCTTTAAAGGAGAGAATTATAGCATGGCGAGTGGGAAGGGGCAAGGAATTCAAAATAACGGAAGTACCTACTCCCTCTCCGATAAAAGAATATTGGAAACTTTTTCGGAAATTTTAGCGAAGGTATACCCCGAGGCAAGAATAAAGAGGCCTGTTTGAATATACGCAATCCCACGAGAAAATAATTCTAAAAAAATAACCAATATCCCGATAAAAATCGTTAACATTCCGCAAAAATGGGAAAATAAACTAAGATTTTCCAACGATTGGATATTTCTCTGCTTCATTGACGCGACTATCTCCTTAATTTTTTCATGATTTAATTTGCGCTCGAATTTTTTCCGCGATCTTCGCCAATTCTTCATTAGCCGTTACTGTCGCCTTGGCAAAATTAAGATCGGTCACCTCAAAAATAGGCACAAGATGAATATGCGCGTGAGGGACCTCAATGCCCGCGACCATCACCCCTACTTTTTTACAAGGAACAGCCTTGAGGATCATTTTCGCTGCCTTTTTGGCAAAAACAAACAGTCCGCTTAAGAGCTCATCGTCTACATCAAAAAGATAATCTATTTCTTTTTTGGGGATAACGAGCGTATGCCCTGGATTAATGGGACGGATATCCAGGAATGCTAAATATTGGTCATCTTCTAAAATTTTATGACAAGGAATTTCTCCTTGAACAATCCGCGTAAAAAGTGATGGCATGGAATTCCCTTTCTTTAAAGATTTGCAGGCGGCAGAGGTAAAGGAGAATAAACTAAGGAAAGAATATTTTGCTCATTAAGAGTGGACATTATTTTTGCACTAATTTGCCATTTTTATATTTACCTGAAGACTTTAAACTACCGTCCTCGTTATACTCTTTAAAGGGCCCCTCTCTTTTGTTATCCTTGTAAGTGTATTCCGCCAAAAGTTTACTCCCCTTGGCATATTGTTTGGTGACACCTTCTAATTTATTTTTTTTATAATTAATCTCGTAAAGCAAATTTCCTTCGGGGTCATATTGTTTCGTTATTCCATTGAGAATATCATCTTTATAATTAGCTTCCGTTTTAACCTTCCCATCCGGATAGAAATATTTAACCACCTCTTGTCTCTTCCCATTCTTAAAAATTCCCTCAAACATTAATTTGCCATCTTGGGAATACCCTCGATCAATCCCATCGGGAATATCATGAGCGAAAGTCCTCTCGGCCATGAGCTGGCCATTCTTGTAATAGACCTTAAAAAGTCCTTCCTTCTTCCCTTCTTTATATTCCCCTTCACTGTAGAGTTCGCCCGTAGGATAATATTCTTTATGCAGACCTTCTTTTTTTTCCGCGGCCTGGCCTTCCGGAGCAGGAATCTCCTCTGTAGTTGCCAGAGAGTCGATTTCTTGGGCAAAACCCGTTCCCATGAATATCCATGAACAAACAATAAATAACACAAAATTTTTCATGCTTCTAGATTACTCCTTAAGTATTTCTAATAACATAATTTTTAAGGAAAGTCTACATTAAATTAGGGAATATTAATATTGAGGAGTTTTGCCTGTAGTTATAAAAATATCGTAGCGAAAGAATTAAAATACTCTACGCCCAGCTTTAGGTGGGCGTAGAGTATTTTCTTAATTTTTGAATTGGATGCCATTGATCCCTTGACTTCTGGTATCCAACATTTTGGCCTTCTTAACTAGATCCATTAGTTCAGATCGATAGCCAAAAGAATCTTCACCTAAAGAATCTCTGACAATTTTTAGAACATGCTCATAGGAGGCATTTTTCTTAAATTCGGAATTACGCAGTAAAAGCCCAAATTCAGCGACCGCAGCCGCGAAGGCGAAATCACCTTCAGGCGCGACTGTCACTTCTTCTTTTTTAATACTCTGAGCAATGAACTTACTTTTATCGGCATCAGGATCTTTGTAACGGAGTTTGACGGTCATGAGATCGCTGCTTGAGACAGCTTTCGTCTGCTGATATTTTAATTCATCAACATTGCTAAACTCTTCCTTTGAATCAGCCGGTACAATCTCGTAAAGGGCAGTCACCGAATGCCCAGCACCGAGTTCACCGGCATCTTTGGTGTCATCGTGAAAATCTTCTTTGGCTAGAATCCGATTTTCGTAACCAATCAGCCTGTAGGCTTTAACAGCCGATGGATTAAACTCAATCTGGATTTTAACATCTTTGGCGATCGCAAATAAAGTAGACCCAAGTTCCTGCACAAGGACTTTTTGGGCTTCATTGAAAGTATCAAGGTAGTAATAATTTCCGTTGCCTTTATCCGCTAACTTTTCCATTTTGGAATCCTTGTAGTTGCCCATCCCGAAACCTAGAATAGTTAGAAAAATACCTTCCTTTCTTTTTTCTTCAATAAGCCGAGTTAATTCACCGTCGCTAGAAATCCCTACGTTGAAATCACCATCCGTCGCCAGAATAACACGATTATTACCGCCTTTGATAAAATTTTCTTGCGCGGTTTCGTAAGCAAGTCTTATTCCCTGCCCCCCGGCTGTCGAACCGCCCGCGCTTAAAGAGTCAATTGCGTCCAAAATTTTTTGTTTATTGGACCCGGATGTTGCTTCCAAAACAAGTCCGGCAGCGCCGGCATACACCACAATGGCGACTTTTTCTTTTTCTGAGAGTTGATTAACCATCAGTTTAAAGGCACTTTTAAGAAGTGATAATTTGTTGTGATCCTGCATCGATCCGGAAACATCAATTAAAAAAACTAAATTGCTCGGTGGAATCTCTTTCACGTCTAACGTTTTCCCTTGCAGTCCGATCAAGGCTAATTGGTGATCTTCATTCCAAGGACATTTGGCTCCTTTAATGGTTATAGAAAATGGTTCATCACCTTTGGGCTTAGGATAATCGTAACTAAAATAATTGACCATCTCCTCAATGCGCACCGCGTCTTCCGGTGGAAGCGTGTTGCCATTTAAAAATCGCCGGATGTTGCTGTAGGAAGCGGTATCGACATCAATAGAGAAGGTAGAAAGTGGATTTTGAGCCACTTCTAAAAATTGATTCTCGTAAATACGGTCATAACCCTCTGTGTGAAACGGGCCGCCCGTGCGGTAAGAATTTTCCGTTATTGTCCCCATCCATGCGTGTCCAGATGTTGCCCTTATGCCCTGCGGTTCTTGACCAATAGGAACCTCCAAATAATAAGGTTCATATTGTATTGTTTTCCATAGATCGCCGACTTCTTCCTTAAAAAAATATTGTCCTGCACGCGCGGAAGATTGACTTAATGGCTGAACCATATTTGTGTTTCCTGGACTAAATTGATCTCCAATATTGTTCGGACTCTTTAATTTTCCTTCCATCCCTCTAGGTGCAACCTGTTTAAAAACCTGAAACGAAACCATTAAAACTAAAACAGCGATAAGAACTCCACCTCCGCCAACCGTGATCCATTGATTTTTTTTCATTTTTATTCCCTCCTTAGATTCTTTACGAAGCGTTGTGTGTAATTTTTGTTCTAAGTCAGGAGACAGGGATTCTTCGGGCCATTGTTTTAAGACAGAAGAAATATTTTTAAGCACTTGAAGATCTTTCTGGCACGAATCACAAGTCTTCAAGTGCTCCTCAAGAATTTTTTGTTCTTCTTGATTAAGCTCGCCATCAATATAGGCTGAAATCAACGTTTTTATTTGTTCATGGTCGATCATCATAATCCCTCCTTAAGGAAGGGTTTGAGTTCCTTTTGTAGTTGCTGCCTGGCCCGGAAGATGAGAATTTTAACCTTTTCAAGCGAACAATCAAAGATTTGGCTAATTTGGTCGTAGCTTAAATCCTGATACTCTCGCAAGACAAGGGCTTCTTTTTGTTCCTGTGGAAGTTTACCAATCGCCTCTCGGACAAAGACACTCGTTTCTTTTTTATTTAACTTCTCTTGCGCCAGATCGTTGGGGTCTTCTAAATCTAACGCCTTGGTCTCACCTTCAAATGACCGAAACCACAAAGAGATGAACCCTTTTCTTTGACGGATTTGGCTGATACAACGGTTGCGCGCGACCGTGTACAGCCACGTGGAAAATTTGGCCTCCGGATGAAAATTATATTTACAGCCGAAAAGGCTTAAAAAAACATCTGATGTGACATCTTCCGCATCGGCACGATTCGCCAAAATCCGTAAAGAAAAGTTTAGAATAGGCAACTTGTAACGCTCGAAGATTGTGTGCACGGCGTTATCATCTCCTTTTTGAAAGTCCAGCATCAGTTGTTCATCGCTGCGATCAGCCATCGGTCTTTTGGTATCCTTCTTCCTATTACTATCCCGATCCTTCTCCCTTTCCTGTCTCCATCTCTTCTAACGCACAAAGAGCGGGAAAGTTACAAAAATTTTTCTTTAATTAACCAACCTCACCTCTCGTGTCCATACTTCGCGTAATCGATCCCCAAACTAGTCATGTCCGTTTTCATCGGGCCGTGAAAACCGAAGGGTGTTTCGGCAAAAAAGGCGTCCACCATATCTTTTTCAGAGACTTCCGCGCGGTTTTCTTTTTGAGCGAGAAGTTCCGCCCTTTGAGAAACTTTAGCTTTGGCCAGACCGCGCAAAAAGACCGGGATCTTTTCAATCATCTGATTAAATTTTTCTTGAGTCTCTTCTTCCCACGCAATATTCATCTTAACCTCCGATTCAATCCAAATTGTTTATTTTATCAAAACTTGGCTACCCAGCGGCAAGCTTGGGTTGTGATAATCCCTAAATACGTCCCAACAATATTCCCCAGAATCGCTAAAAGTAATCCGACGGACGCTAATCCGCGTTGATAAATTTCGGCAACGATTGGCGCTGAAGCGACACCGCCGATATTAGCCTGGCTCGCGACAGCTACTAAGAACATTGGTATTTTTAAAAATCTAGCCGTGACAAGTAAAATCACGGCGTGGACAAAAACAATCAAAAACCCAGCGAGAATGAGAATCAACGTCGAATGAATATTGGTTAAACTCGCCTTAGCCCCAATCGAGGCCAAAACAAAATAAAGAATAAAATACCCAATTTTACTCGAACCAAACTTTTCAAGATTCTTTAATTTCGTAAAGGAAAGTCCAATCCCCAAAAAAGAAACAAGAATAATGGTCCAGGCATAAGTTGAGATCATATCTTTGATGACCGGCAAATATTGAGCCAACCCTCGAGCCGCGAAACTGCCTGCCCAAGCTATCAATAAAATAATAACCATGGGCCTAATTTGCCATTTTTTTATCGGGTTATTTTGTTCCGAATGGCTTTTCTGCCCCAACTGATCTAAAATTTCACGACGGGCATTAATGAAACGATCAAATAACGGCTGAAAACTACTTAAGGCAACTAACATTCCCATCCAGACATACGGAACGATTGTATCCACAATCACCATGGGCAAAAACACATTGTCGGGCGTTGCTGTCGCTTCTTTAACGGCGATCATGTTGGCACTGCCCCCTGTCCACGACGCCGACAAAGCCCCGAATCCAGAGGCAAACTCTATCCCAACCCAATCTTTAAATAAAAAAAAGACGAGAGTTGTCCCCAGCATGATTCCAAGACTACCTATAAAAAATATCAACAACGCGCTTCGTCCCAATTGAAAAATCGCTTTAATATCAACGGTCATCAGAAGCAGCAATAAACTTGCCGGGAGTAAATACGTAGAAATCTTAGAATACAGCGGACTTTTTGGATCAATCAGCCCCAATGTCGAACACAGCATGGGCAAAAAATAAATCCAAAAAATTGAAGGAAGAAATTGAAAATAACGCTTAAACTTTCTGTGATTAGAAAGATAGAGGATAATTATTTCGATAGAGAGAAGAAAAAAAATAAGAAAAATCTGATTTTGTATCATTGTAACTTATCCAAGCCGAAGGGTTGGCTTTCATAAACCACCCCATCGGCTTGGTTGCTATCTGATAGTTATATTATAGAATTTAGTTTTGGCCGCTTAAGCGAATTGAAACCAATCCCGACGTAATGTCGGGATGTTTCGTTGAGCGAAACGGCTAAAACTAAATTCTATCAAATCCAATCCCTGATTTAACTTTTCTTAAATCATAAATTCCATCTTTACTCAAATACGGATTTTTATCGTACCCTTCTTTGATGAAAAAAGGAGTATCTAGGTCGACATATTTAAAACATCCCATCCCGCAAGCCAAATGCGCCGCCGCGGTCATCGCCAAAGACGTTTCCATCATCCCACCGATCATTAAATCTATTCCCGCGGCTTTCGCTAAAAAAACAATTTCTCTGGACTGCAATATTCCAAATTTCATGAGCTTAATATTAATGACGTGCGCTGTCCTTTCTTGAATCAGACGCACAGCTTCGGGAATCGAACGCACACTCTCATCCGCGCAAACAAGCACTCCGCCTTCTTTTGTAACTTTTTTAAGCCCTTCCCAATCGTCTTTGGGGACGGGCTGTTCTAAAAGATCGATTTTAATTTTGTGAGCTTGAAGTATTTTTAAGAATTCAAGCATCTCTTTGGCCGAATATCCTTGATTGGCATCCAAATAAATTTGAGAACGCGAGGCCAATCGCTTAACGACCAAGACTCTTTTGATATCCAGATCAAAGTCACGACCAATTTTTACCTTAAAGGCATGAAATCCTTGCTGGAAATATTTCTTGACGGCTTGTTCTGTCTCTTCCAAATCTGAAATAACAATCGTAATATCTGTCTTTAAAGACATTGACTTTGATCCAAAAAATTTCCAAAGAGGAATTTTCCATCTCTTTGTTAAGGCATCGAGCATGGCGGTCTCAAGGGCAGCCACCGCTGATTTATTTTTTGATAAACGCTCATGCAGCTCGCGAGAAATATTAAAATAATCACCGATTTCTCGGCCCAAAAGAGATTCCCCAACGGCATCTAAATTCTTTTTTGTTTCTTTCCATGTCTCTTCTGTAATGTGAGTAGCAATGGCTGCTTCACCTAAACCTTTTGTGCCGTCGTTTAACTCAATTTGAAACAGAAGATTCTCTAATTCTTTGTGCTCTCCTAAGGCGGTCCGAAAGGGTTGAATTAAAGGCGCTTTAAGAGGGGTTACGGAAAATTTTTTAATAAAAATATTTGAGCTCATTCTTCCCTTACTTAGAAATATTGATCACACGCGATAACCTTTTTAAAAGCGAACCTTTTTTTGAGCCATCGCCTAGTGAAAGATCGCTCACCGCCACGCGATTAATCACGCGAATCCTGTCTTTGCCTAAACTTTTTTCCCGGTAACCCCAGACGGCCTGAATCACGTAAGGCCTATCCTCCACCATCCCCAAGTACAGCATAATATGGCCTTTCATGGGTAAGATGGTGACGCCGCCAATGGCTTGTTTTTTCAAAATTTTTATCTTCTCTTCGGAAGATGTATCTTTAGTAAACTCCGCTAAAAGTTGGCCTACTTTCGCTTGCGCTGAAGAATTGCGCGGCAAATAAATCCCAACGGTCGCAAACACTTCCTGTAAAAATCGCGAGCAATCCTGTTCACCGTGCATATCGCCCCATCCGTAAGGCTTGTCTAAAAGTTCAAAAGCTTGTTCCAAAATATTGTGGGGCGTGAAGGGCAAGCATCCAACTTGAATATTTTCTCGCTCGATAAATCCTCTCTTAAAAACAATTGTCCCATTATCTTCTCTGACAGGGAAACTGATTTCAACAATCCGCTCATCAAGCTTCTTGACAGGGAATCGTACGCCCATGCGCACAAATTCGTAGTGCTGAGTTAATTCCTTATTCAAATAAATATCAACTTTTGGTTTTATGGCGGTCATAAAAATCGCTTCGAAAGATTGAAGATAATTTTGGAATTCGTTCAACGAACACACAGCAATCTTTTCTTTTACAACCCATCCAGAACTTAATTCCGATTCCACGTAAAACCAATTTTTATCCAAATTTTCGTGAAGAATGACCACCGGCGTCCCAACATCGAGCGCGCTATTTTGCAGTTCATCAAAATCGACATCTCCCTTCTTTTCATGCAACCCTTCATCGGTAGGAAGCAACCGCTGATCAGCGTAATGGACAATAAATCCAAACTGAACATCGGTTTGTTCAGGAAGATTTTCCCAGTCCATCTGATGTCTCATCTGATCAAAAAATTTCCCCGCGTCTTTGCTCCCATTTTCTAGATAAAATCCTTTCTTGAAAAAATTACCCCAAGCTTCTTCCAATGTTTTTTTAAGTTCTGAACTGGAATATCGCGGAGGGAATTGTTTCAAATCTTTGGTGAGTTTCAAATCATTTTGAACGCGGGCATTAAAAGCGAGGATCTCTTCTGGACTCAAAATCAAACGGTCAGGAAAGGGATGCCGGGCAATCCAGAATCCGGCGGTTTTCATTTCTCTGGTTGCGTGGGACAATTGACTCGGCGCCGCCAGATAAAATTTCTGTAAAGACGCGCACCCCTCTAAATTAAAAACAAAAATAAAAAGAATTACGAAGGTGAAAAATAAAACAAATTTATTTTTCATAGGTTGTTTAATAGGTACGGGCTTAAATGATTTTTTGATCCCGATTAAGAATCGTATCTCTGTCGGGAAACCGGCCAAACTGTTTAATAATATCACAATGCTTACGGCAATAATAGAGATTGTATTCAAAATAATGTGTGTTTTGAGGATTTTCTTTCTTGGATTCCTCAACGAGTTTCTCAAAACATTCGACCCCTTTTTCCTGCGCGAGCAGATCCTCCGCGTGCATGAAAGGCATGTAAACAAACACGCGATAAATAAGCGGCAGCTCTTTATCCCTGCCCTCTTTGACCATTTCCTGAGCTAACTTTAAGGCTAACGGATCACAGGCAAAGGCCCGGGGAGAATCGCGGAAGAGATTGCGGGAAAATTGATCAAAAAGAAGAATAAGGGCAAGACATCCCGAAGGCGAATCTTCCCAAGATTTGCATTGCCCTTCCTTCGCTGATTGCAAATCCTGCTCAAATTTTTCACGAACTTCCTGATCAAATGGAAAATTCCTTGCAAACCATTTTTTAAAAGGAAGATTATTCTTATCAATTAAAGTATGGTCATCGATTCCTTCGAACCAAAAATCCAAAATTTCTTGAATTTTATTCATCTGTAGAGACTGAGGACTCTTTGGGATCCAACAGATAATCCGTTTTAATATTTTGCAGGCTGCGGAAAATATTTTTGACGATATCGCCGTTATGGTGTTCAAAATCACGAAGCATTTTCTTGACGATCATGCGATGCGAGGTGTCATCGTTGGCACATTTCGACTGGCCCATCGAAAGAATATCCAATTTCTTTGCTAAATAGATCATCTGTTCTTCGCGAACAAGGGCCAAAGGCCGAATAATGGTCATTTTCCCGCCGAATAAAATTTGTTTTGGTTTCATCGCGCTTATTTCCCCGCGATAAAACTGATTGAGGATGATGGTCTCCACAATATCATCCAAATGATGCCCGAAGGCAATTTTATTAAATCCCATTTTATCGGCAAGAATAAAAAGTGCTTTGCGGCGGTGACGTGACCATAAAAAACAGTCGATATCTTCCCAACGCTGGCCTCCCAGGGCCTGCACCTTCTCAACGATATAGAGAAACCCCTCGCGTTCTAAATATTCTACAAGCCCTTTAGGATCAAAATCAGCGAAGCCAAAATCAACATGCACCGCCTGAAATTCAAATTTGACGGGGGAAATTCTCTGACGATCCCGCAGAACATGCAACAAGGATATGCTGTCTTTGCCGCCAGAGACAGCCACGGCGATTTTATCTCCCTCTTCGATCATTTTATACTGCATGATCGCCTTGCCCGCTTTCTTGGAGACGGCAATAAGGGCGGGGATAAATTCTTTTTGTCTAATGGCGATTGTCATTTGTTTTCAATATGTTTTTTACTATTGTTTCTAAGCCACCCTGCTATTCCCTGTTCATTGATCTTTTTCTCGGCAATGTTCATAACAAAATGAAATTTTTTATCTTCCGAGGCAAAGATATTATATCCATTTAATAAAAGCATAAGACGCATGGCCTCAAACCCTATCCGTTTGTTGCCATCGATAAAGGGATGATTTGAGATAATTGAATGGCCTAAGGCAGCCGTTTTCATGAAAATATCCGGATACAAATCTTGTCCGCCGAAAGAGGCTTGAGGCCGATAAACGGCCGATTCCAATAAACCTTTATCCCTCACACCATGAGAACCACCGCTTAAAGCGACAATTTGTTTGTGAAGATAAATAATTTGATTGGGGTATAAATATCTCACGCCTTGGCAAGCCGTTTAAGAAGATGGGCATCTTCTTTAAGGAGGGTATCAATTTTTCTCTGCACATCAGCCGTTACAATATCTTCTTTGTGCTGACATAAAATAAGGTCAATCCCTTGTCTGATGAGACTAGATTTGGGGATATGTGTTTCTTTGGACACAGCCTCCAACATCTTGATTTGGTATTCTTCAATCTTTAAGCTGACAGGAACCATGTGCTCACCTCCCAACTTAAATATACTTGACAATATAAATATTGTCAAGTATTTCCCAATATCTTTACCTCAACTTCTTAGCTGCTTTTCCGAATCAATCACATCACGGTTAATGGCGGGGATGAGTTTGTAAATACGCTCCCGAAGCCCCGCGGAAATGGGCGCCTCAAGGATTTCGCGCAGAATTTGGATACTCATTCTAAAAAAACGGACAATCTCGCCTTCATCGGCATCGACATAACCAAGGAGTTGGTCAAAATTCTCGCCCTTAACCCAAGCCACAATCGCCGGGGTTAAATGAAAATAACAGCGTTTGCTTAAACTGTTAAGCCCTGCCCTGCTTTCCGTCTTGTGAATGGTTCGTTTGATTTTTTTCGTTAAACTCTCTAAGTCTTTGACCTGTTTGTTTAAAAGTGGTTTGCGCGTTCCTTTGCGTGGTTCATACACCATGGACACCACTAAAATACCCAATTCCATTTCATGTACCTGTTCGAGGATTCCCTGGCTAAAAAGTTCCGCGAGCATCAATTCATACCCATAGACCTTGCTGGCAAAAATTCCTTTTTGAGTTAACTCGCCCTCTTGAATATGTCCCAAGGCTTTTAAAACATCGACCTTCGCGTGAAGTAAATCTAAAGCTTTTTTCTGCAAAAACGGACGCACCTGGTAATGATGAAAAGACTGCGGATAAATTTCATATAATTTTTCCCCGTGGTGCTGGTAAAGGTTTAAAAGTGTCGCGTAAGAAGCGTTAAATTGAGACTCTACTTTTTCCGGCTGGCCATAAATCATTTTTTGTAATTCTTGAGGGACAACGTGGTGAGGATTAACCCGCGCGAAGACGAATCCTTCCTTGTCAATACCGCGGCGTCCGGCGCGGCCGGCCATTTGATAAAAATCTCTTGTTTGCAACGAAGCGAAGGCATAGCCGTAAAATTTGCGCAACTCATCAAAAACAACCGTCTTGGCCGGCATATTAATTCCCAACGCGAAGGTTTCGGTTGTAAAAATAACTTTAAGAAGTTTGCTGGTAAAAAGACGCTCGACGACTTCTTTGAGCGTGGGAAGCATGCCGGCGTGATGATAGCCGATGCCTCGTCCGATTAAAGGTTCCAGCAAAAGAGCTCGAGGTTCCCCGACTAAATCAAAACGTCGACAAAGTTCCGCGTAAAGATTTTTAATTTTTAGACTTTCTTCCTGTTCTAAAAAGTTTAAACCATTTAATTCATTGGCCAAGGCTTCGGTTAACCGACGGCTGAAGGCAAAATAAATGCAAGGAAGTAAATTTTTCTCATGAAGATGTTCAATCAGCGTGCCGGCTTTATTCGGTTTTAAATGAACATGGCGCGGTAATTTTCCGCCGGAATAATGAACGAGTTCAGGACTCTTAAAGCCCCTTTTAACCAGACTCGAGAAATCATCGTAAACCTGATTCTGGCATTGAAAAAATATATGCAAAGGCACGGGCCGCTTCATTTCCTTAACGACTTTAATCGGACGCTTATGAAGCATTTCGATCCATTGTGCCAGCTCATCAACATTGGGGATCGTCGCGGAAAGCCCTAAAAATTTCATGTGATCGGGGAAAAAGATCAAACTCTCCTCCCACACGCTGCCGCGTTCGTAATCATCCAAATAATGAATTTCATCAAAAATAATCCAAGAATAGTCTTTGAGAGAATTTTCTTTTTCCAGAATTTTATTACGGAATATTTCCGTGGTCATAATCAAGACCGGCGCTTGTTGATTAATCGTCACATCGCCGGTCAAAATCCCAACTTTTTCAGGAGCCTTTTCATGGAAATCACGAAATTTTTGATTAGAAAGCGCTTTAATAGGCGCGGTATAAATGACCTTCTCCCCTTTCTCCAGGCATTGATTAATCACGTGCTCGGCGATCACTGTCTTCCCCGAGCCCGTCGGAGCAGAGACAATGACCGAATAGCCTTGACTAATATACTCCATCGCTTCTTTTTGGAATGGATCGTAGATCATGAGGGGTATTATAGATGAAGAAAGAGTGTTTAGGAAGAATTTAAATAAGAAATAAAGCGGGTTTTTTAGGAATAACCGATTTTTGCTTTCGCCAATCCTGAATGGTGAGCGTTTTAATAAACTGCGTTGGACTTGTTAAGTCAACAGCGACAGACAACAACGTTTGAGGGTGACAGCTGGAAAGAATATCTTCGAAAAGATTTTGATTGCGGTAAGGCGCTTCCATAAAAATCTGGGTTTGATGTTCGCGCGAAGACCGTTCTTCCAAAATCTTAAGTTTTTTAATCCGCTCCTCCCTCTCTTTGGGTAGATATCCATTAAAGGCAAAATTCTGTCCGTTAAGTCCCGACGCGGCCAGGGCCAAAAAAATAGAAGAAGAACCGGCCAAAGGAATCACTTCCCAATTATTTTGGTGAGCCAATAAGACAATTTCTTGTCCCGGGTCGGCGACGCAGGGCATTCCTGCCTCTGAGATAATCCCCGCGTCTTGGCCTTGAAGGGATTTAAAAATTTCCCGAGCGTCCTGGAGGCTCGAATGCTCGTTGAATTCAAAGAATGCACACTCGGTTAAAGGAAATTGCGAATCTAAAATTTTTAACAATTTTTGCGCGGATTTTCTTTCTTCCACAATAAAATGACGCAGATCTTTAATGGCTTCAAGAAGGTGGGCATAGCCTATTTTGACGGCAGACTCTTCACTTAAGAAATTGGGGATCAGATATAATTTAGCTGGCATAAAAAAATAAGTTAGTACACTGTAATATTTCCTTTGACATACAATAAAAATGATGATATATTTTTATTGTATCACGATGAGAGGCTATCCAAAGGGTTCCGTCCCGCGGCAATGCCTCTCTTTTTTTATCTCTTATTGTATTCCAATTTCTCTCGTAAATTATTCATAAAAACAATCTCCAAGCTAAACTGTCTTAATAACGAAGAGTATTGATCCCTATCTGGAATCATTAAATTTAAAAGTTTATCGTTCTTCTTTAAATGCTCAATCAAACAGCAAAAGTCCCCATCGCCGGATACAATCAGTGCTTTATCATAATTAGGCGTTTCCTTCATGGCATGCAAAACAAGCTCTGCGTCAACGTTCCCTTTAATTTTTCCCTTTGCGCTCTGCAATGTCGGTTTAAAAACTAAAATATATCCAAATCCTTGCAACGTCGTGTACAGGCTTTGATTTGTAGGAATATAACCGATAAATAAAAAGGCCTTTGCGATACCATATTTTTCCTTAAGATAAATTCGGAACCTTTTAAAATCCAAACTCCAGCCCTGCTCTTTGATCCCGAGATTTAAATTCTGGCTGTCGATAAAAGCATAATTATTGTTCTTGTTAATCATGTTCCGCTTATTTTAATGAGAGATTATCAAAAAATTAAAAGTGCTTCCTTACGCATCCCAAAACTTGTTGCCACTTGTTGCAGTTGTTGTTAAAAAATTGGCGCAGCCTGTTAAAAAAAAATCAATATCGCTAAACTCATTGATTTTTTCATATAGTTCCTTTTCTTGTAGATAACCACCGCTTAAAAAATTCTGAAGCCAAACAACAAGCCCCAATCAACAGTTAGGGCGAAAACACTTTAGCGAAGGATGGTGGAGGTGCGGGGAATCGAACCCCGGTCCTCGCAGGCCATTGCATAAATGACTACATGCTTAGTCAATCCTTTAATCTCATCCCAGAGACTCCGATCGACAGGATTCCCTGAAACCAGCCATTTAAGCTCTCACCGCAACGCCAACGGCACACGCTGCGGCCAGCCTGTTAGGGTCCCCTTATTCAGCCCACAGGCACGACTGATAAGAGGGCACTGTTTAATTAAACAGTGACTTTTGCGAATGCCGGCTCGGCAGGCGCTTCCGAAGAAGCGAATGCGAGTTCAGCGTCGCTGTACATTAACGCGTTTGTGTTTGCGTTTGTGTTTTGCCAGGATGTTTAACGAGGCCAACCGGGCGTCCTCGGCATGCCACCTATACACTGTCTCCGCAAGTCGAGACCAATCACCCCCAAATCAACGTTTGACAATCTTCATTTTCCTCAAAGAACGAACAAATTCATTTGATTCCTCAAGCCAAAGCAATCGGTCAGCGTAACTACAATTCTTAACCCAAAACTCAAGATGCTCGTGAACATTGGGATTCTTACGCCACCATAATTTTTTTGTTTTATTTTTCATTCTCTTTCTTTATATCTTTAATAGCCTTAAGCTGAATGATATCAATTAAATCGATATCGCGACCTGCCTGTTTTTTTAATTTCAATAAATGGTCAATAGATATAATGGGGATTGTTATGCCTTTGAGTTTCGCTTCAACTCTATTTTTGTAAATTTTTTCAAAAGGGATCGGTTCATCCACGAAGATATCAACAAGCTGAAAAGGAGGATCCTTTTGAACAAATGAAAACACAATCATCCCTTTCTCTTTTTTCCATTTTAATCGCTGTTTGTCATCTATGAATTGCTCCTTCGTCACAGGGACCTTCGGGTTATAACCAATAGACTTAAAAGCATCAAATGTTTTATCTAAATTCCTTTGCTCTAAAAATATAATTAAATCTAAATCACTCGTATGGCGTTCATAACCATGGAGCACAACGGCAACTCCGCCTGCTACCACATACTTCACTTTGGCTTTATTTAAAGCCTTAAAAACCTCTTCATAAAACATAAAAATCCTTTCGATCCATTTTTTTAAATTATACCTTACTTTTCCGACGGCCGCAAATAAACTTTTTAAAGGAACCTATTTCTTCCTCTGGCGAATCGCGCGATGGATGTCGCGCTCGATGTCGCGCTTTTTGATCGTTTCCCTTTTATCGTACAGCTTCTTGCCCTTGCCCAGGGCGATTTCTACTTTAGCAAATCCGCGGTTATTAAAATAAATTTTTGTTGGGATAAGGGCAAGCCCCTTTTGGGCCACATATCCCGTAATTTTTTGAATTTCTTTTTTATGCAGAAGTAGCTTGCGCGGCCGATCAGGGGAGTCATTTAAATAGCTGGCCTGCAAATAAGGGGTGATGTGCAGATTGTGGAGGATGACCTCTTCCTTTTCTAAACGGGCAAAGCTGTCGGCGAAGCTCACCTCGGCGGCACGCAAGGACTTAACCTCGCCTCCCGTTAAGGCAATCCCGCATTCCCAGGTTTCGGTAAAAAAATAATCTCTGTACACTTTTTTATTGGTGGCAATCGTCTTTCCCATCACTGGGCATTATAACACATCCCATGCCCAGAGAAATACTGAAAAAATATGGCTTAAAAAAGGGCACGCAAGGATTCCATTTCGTCTACAGAGAGCTGCCAATTAATCGCCCCTACATTATCCAAAACTTGTTGGGCCGTTCGACAGCCGACTAAAACGGTTGTGACGCCGGACTGCTGACGAATAAAATTAATAGCGATTTGATTGAGGGGGCGAGAATATTCCTGAAGAGCTTGGAGCGTTCTTTGGATTCTTTCAAATTTTTCCCTTTCATAGAATCGATAAAAAAAACTCCTCGCGTCACCTTGTGGAAATTGCGGCAAAGAAGCATATTTCCCCGTCAAAATACCTCCGCCTAAAACCCCGTAAGCTAAGATCCCTATCCCTTTTTGCCGGCAAAAGGGGATCAATTCACTTTCTAAAGATCTTTCTAGCAATGAATATTGGCTTTGTAAAGTTATCACCTCCGCTAATTCGGATGAACGCTTCAAAAGATCCAGAGGGAAGTTACAGACGCCGATGGTACGGATTTTTCCTTCCGCTCTTAATTGAGTTAACGCGTCCAAAGTCCATTCAATAGGCGTATTCGGGTCTGGCCAATGGCATTGATACAAATCAATATAATCGACCTGTAATCTTTTGAGTGATTCTTCGACTTCTCTCTTAATAGAATCAGCGGATAAATTGATCAAAACCTTCTTGCCTTGCGTCACCAAACCACACTTGGTCGCCAAGATAACCTTTTCCCGTTTTCCTTTGATCGCTTGCCCAACGATGCGCTCTGCCTGACCATTACCATAAATCGGAGCCGTATCAATGAAATTAATCCCTTGATCCAAAGCTGTTTCAATAGCTTCAATGCTACTTTTTTCTGACGATCCCCCCCAGTCATCCCCTCCCAAGACCCAAGTCCCCAACCCGATCACCGATATCTCACCACTCGTGTTTGGCATTTTATGATACAGCATGTTTAATTCTTTCCACAATTTTTAACATGGTCTCTTTAGCATGAGCATAAATAACGACATCCGCAGACATATCGTAGGGTGTGGCCATTAAATTAATGATGACAATTTTCGCGCCAACTTCTTTAGCTTTAACGACTAAATAAGAAGCCGGCTGAACTAAAAGAGATGACCCGATCACAATAAAAAGATTGCTTTTTAAAGTCGCCATTAAGGCTTTGGCTGCCCAATGTTCCGGCAAATTCTGGCCAAAGGCAATCGTATCTGATTTTAAAATCCCCTTACAAAAACTGCAATAAGGGACAGAAACGCCTCTTTTTATTAATTGGGAAACATCCTCACGGGAATAGTCCTTGAAACAATGCAAGCAACTGACGCTAAAAATATTACCGTGAATTTCAATAATTTTATCTGGAGAATTTCCGGCTTTTTGATGCAATCCGTCAACGTTTTGAGTAATAATCGTATTCAATTTATTTCTTTTTTCCAACTCAGCTAAACAATAATGAATCTCGTTAGGAGTACTTTTCTTAACAAGTTCGTAAAATTCTTCATCCATGCGCCAATATTCTCTTCGGCATTCTTCGCTCACCAAAAATTCTTGAAAGCTAAAATCTTTGAGATTATATTTTTCCCAATAGCCGCTTCCAGTCCCTCTGTAATCGGGGATTCCTGAATCCGTCCCAATACCGGCTCCCGTAAAGCAGACAATTTCTTTAGCATTAAGAATCATCTGTACCACTTGAGCGTATTGATCTTTTTTATATAACTCTTCGACTCTAAAGTTTCTAGGCATATTCATATACCCCTGCTGATTTTCTCCGCTTACGCTACGAAAATCAAAACACTGGGGTTAATCACCAATCTTCCGCATTCATCCAACTCTGCCCTAGCGGGGTTGGATTCTGCGGGGTGATTAAAAGTGTTTTCTAAAAATCCTGAAAGAAAATTTTTCAAAAGCCCTCCAATAATTTTGGGCGTAAATTTCCCCCTTCAACCATTGTAATCCTATCTCAGGGGAAGACACTAAATCCATCGGCGTCGCGGTGAACTCCTGCTCTCTTTTCAAAAGACCCGATTTAACCAGCCAAATAAAAAAAATCGTAATCAAATTAAAGGGGAGGACAAAAATAGGCAGAGGGAATTCCCGAATACCCCAAAATACTATCAAATTAATTAAAATAACCCCCAAACAAGTCAAAAGAAAAACTGATCTGGTCAAAACCAAGAAAACGCCCCCCAAGGCGATCCCAGCAGGAATAGCATTATAAAGATAAAAGTCTATATTTTGAAATTCCTGAGGACCCCCTAGAATAAAAACAGTTAAAATAGTAATAAAAAAAGAAGAAAATGCCATAAACAAAGATAGGCGGGAATGTATCCCAATGGAAAATAAAATAAAAATTGTGATTAAAATATGGTAATAAAAAGTCTTCCAAAATTGAGCCAAAGAGAAATCAGAAGAAAGATTCCCAAAATTTGTTTGAAAGGCATATAAATATTTTACATTGCTTGGATCTGACCCAACATAATCTTTCAAAATTGGAAAAATAGGAAACAACAGAGAAATGAACCAGATAATGATGAGAGTGGGCACACTTAAAAACGGCAGATTGCTTCTCTGCCGAGAGCTGTAACCAATTAAACACTTAATAATGACCGAAGAAAGGCAAACAAAAAAAATAAACAAAAGGATAGAAACAAAATGAATATTTAAAAACCATGGCCAGGCAATTCCTAAAACAACACCATTAAATCCATAAACACCCGTTTCAATATGCGATGGCTTTGCTTTGATCAAAACGGCTGTGAGAGTAGCAAGAAATACACCTAAGAAGGAAAGCAGAAAGATGGTTTGAGAAACAGAAAAAATAATAAAAAAGAATAGAATTCCCGTCAGTGGATTAAGACAAATGAGAACTTGGCCATACCCCTTTAAAAGGGCATCTCGAAAATGCACTAAATTATTATTCAAAAAAATGCGGGGCAATAGCGCATGACTGGACATAAAATCATCTATTTAGGCTTAAGATGTTCAGGAATAGCCTCAAGTCGTTTAAAATCTTTCATTGTCTCCGCGTGCCTTAAATACTCACATTGCCCGTCGTGAATAAGCACAACCGCCGGCCGAGGATAAATAAACTGCATCGATTGCGTGATGTTGTAGGCTCCCACGTTTTTTATGACCAAAATATTCCCTTTTTGCAGAACAGGCAGCCTTACCTCTGTCCTGATGACATCGATTTGCATGCATAATGGTCCGTAAATATTAACAGTTTCCAAATTGGACACGCCGTCCTGCGTTGAGGAGATCTCATGTTTAAACCAATAAGCCGTGGGAAGCAGATTAACTCCGGCATCTATAATGACGGCTTTGGTTCCATCAGCAAATCTTTTGGTTACGACCACCTGGGTAATCAATGAAACGGCTTCATCCACTAAGGATCGACCCGGTTCCAAAATTAAACGAGGCTTCCTTTTAAACTCAGAAATTTTCTTAATCAGAGGCTGGCATAAAGCCGAGGCATATTGCTCAAACGTTGGGATAATGGCCGCTCCGCTTAAAAATTGAGAATGTAAAGTATTCGCGGACGCGTACCCTCCCCCCATATCCAAATACTCTATTTGTATTTTTAATTCTTTTTCAATCTTTAACGCGAACTCTATGACTTTAGTAATGGCTTGACTGTACGCGCTCGCGTCTGGGATATACGTCCCTATGTGGCAATGCAGACCATTGAGCGTCAAATATCCCGTGGACATAATCCGACGGCAGGCCTCGAACGCCTGGCCCGATTCTAAATTAAATCCAAATTTATTCCATGGAGGATAACTAACATTCATGTTCACTCGAATGCCAACCTTGAGAGGTTTTTGTTTCGAAGAGGATAGATTTTCCAATTGGTAAATTTCATTGTGGGAGTCGATATTAATCATCGAATTGCCCTTAATGGCTTTGATTAACTCTTCTTTAGTTTTATAGGTTCCATTAAAAACAATCTTCGCAGGATCCACTTTTAAATCAAACGCCATATCATATTCACATCCGGAAACGACTTCCGCCCACGCCCCTTCTTGATGTAAGACCGAGCAAACTCCCGAGAGATAATTTGTTTTATAAGAATAAGCGATGTAAGTATCAGGATAAAACGAACGCAACGCTTTAATAAAAGCTTTGTATTTTGATCTCAATTTTTCTTCAGAGACGACATAAAGCGGAGATCCAAATTTACTTAACAAGGTGGATACGTCAATGCCGTCGATTTGCTGACAAGTCGTTGAACTAAAGACCCGGCCAGTGTATTTATTCGTCGCGCCCAAAGAATGCATGGTAATGAGCGGTTTCTCGTAGGGCATCTTTTTTTGTCCATTAGCATCGCTTTGCTTATCACCGTTAGAATCTTCGATTATTTCATTTTTTATTTTCATGGTAAATTAACTCCTTCTTTGTAGCTAATTGTCCCAAACGACTGACATCGCAAGTGATATCCATCGCGCTCCTGGCAAATAAAATTCCATTTTTGTAATCGTTAAATGGCATAACCTTTTCCCTCAACGCCATTTTCGCGCAGGCTATCGGGAGATTGCACCCGGCCTTAGCCGCTAATTCAATCCAAGAAGGGAATCTTGGATTGATTTCAATAAGATAATATCTCCCTGAATTTTGCTCTTTGATGAATTCAATCTCCAGAGGTCCCACCCATTTAATTTTCTCAACAATTTGTTTCGTAAACTCAATTAAGGTATCATCTTTAGTGGTCCCGCCTATCCAAGCCGCGCCATTTTTTGATTTACGAATTTTTTTCATGCAAACACTACCAATAATGGATTGTTTTCTATCCGCCAATGAGGCAACGCAATATTCGTCTCCTTTAATATATTCCTGCATAATAATGGGCCAACCCCAAAGGGAAACGAGACGATTGCTAAAAACAATCGCCTCCTCGAGAGAATAAACTAAGAAAGCCTCTCCTCGAGCGGCTTTAACCATAAATGGATACGTAAAATAAGAAGCTGTCGTTGTAATTTGTCGTCGATCACTAAAGGGGAGACTGTAGGGAACAGCGATTTCCGTTAATTGAGATAAGCGAGGCAGATTTTCTTTCTTAACTAAATCCAAGGCTGATTCCGGGGGAAGAAGTGATTTGATCCCCAAATCTCTTAAGTCCGGCTCCAATCTTGAAATGATGGGGATTTCAAAATCTAAATTTGGAATAAAAACATCTATGTCAGTTTTTTCAACAATTTTGCTTAAACAAGCTAGATATTTCTCTTCGTCTTCTTGCGGGAAGGGAAGATGATGAACTTCATCGACAAGATCCGTCGCGTACGAAGTACTGCAAAGCAATTCATACGCCAAGGCAATAATCCTGACATCTTGCCCTGCCGCCTGTTTTAAGCTTCTGATGACGCTTATCCCGGGGCAAGGATTATCGGCCGCGTTAAGTCCCGTGATGGCAATGTTATATTTGGCCATAGATCTTTTTAATTGAGCAGATTCCCATTAATTAATTTAAGCTTAGCCCAATCCAATTGGCCCTTTAAATTCAATTGAGCTAAATAATTAAAATTACAAAAAGCATCTTCCGAAACCCTAACAAACATTGTTCCTTTCTTATAATCTGGAACAGGATCGATATTCTGATCTAAGGCCAATTTGAGAGTAAGTAAGGGTAAATTTAACCCGCATCCAACGGTTGTGTAAATCCAAGCGGGCAATCTCGCGTTAATTTCCATAATGTAAGTTTTATTTAAATTATAATTTTTCATAACTTCTAATTCTAATGGACCCTGCCAGCTTAACGCCTTAACAACTTTTTCAACCAATGGATCAAATTCCGAGGGATCAACAGTGACTCCGGCGAAAGCCTTGCCATTATTGGTAAGCCCAATTTTTTTCATGGCTACTCTCGCCTTAACGTTACTCTGGCGGTCAGCCAAGACAGCTACGTCATATTCTTCCCCATCCAAATTCTCTTGAATAATAAGAGGCAATCCCCATTCATTGGCCAACCGATGAAAAAAAACATGCGCTTCCCCGGGATTGCTGACCTTGACCGAATCGATAATAGATCCCTTTAACAACAAAGGATAATGCAATTCCCCCGCGTGAGCTTCAATTTGATTCGGATCATTAATAGGGTAAGTTTTAGGATAATCGATATTATTTGTTTTACAAAATTCCGTTAAAAACAGCTTTGATCTTTCCTTGACCGATCCTTCCATGGGAACAATCAAACTAATGCCAATACTTTTTAATCTTTCGGCGAGCCTGGCGTAAGTGGCGATCTCAGAATCAAGACAGGGAATAATAACATCGATTTTAGCCTTTGAGTTAATTTCGCAGATTCTAGCGAACAACAATTCTTCCGGCTCTGAAGGGTAGGGGATAAGATAAACTTCATCAACTAAATTATGCTGGTATAAACCCGTGCAAAGACTATCGTAACTAAGAACAATCGTCTTGCCTTCGAATTCTAAAGAATCCTTAATGCCGCGCAATACACTTAACCCAGGATAAGGATTCTCTGTCGAATCGATTCCGGTGAAAGCAACGTTAGCTTTAATCATTCCGTGACACCAATACCAAATTCTCTTAATTGATAAAGAAAATCCTGCAGGTCAGAGACCGCCATACTTTCCGTAACATCAAAAGATTCTAAAAGCTGATGAACTATCTCGGAAAGAGACATCCCCTTCTGAATTTTTGAGTATATGCAAGAGGCTGTCCTGTTAAGCGCGTAAACCCTGCCTGTGTTAGCATCGAATAAAAATCCATTTTTATCCTCAAAGACTTCGGCGTTAATATTAGACGGGATCTTAATGGCAAGATCTCTGAAATCGTCCAACTTAACTTCACTATCCTGTTTTCTAAAATTATCGACGATCATGTCGATGTTTCTTACTTGCTTTTTATTCTTCGGAGGATTGGGCATCTTCATTGGCCTCTTATTTTTGAACTTTGCTTAATTTATCTAATTCCGCCAAACCGTTGACAGCGCTAAAATAACCGGGCAACAGCTTAACCGCCTTTAAAAAGTTTTCTTCGGCGTTGACGGGATCACCTTTCTTGAGTAAACACCAGCCTAACCCGCTGTAAGGTTCCGCGTAAATATCGTCATTCTTGTGAAGAGCTTGTAATTGCTTAAAAGAATTCAAGGCTTTATCGTAATTATTGGAATAAAAATAACTCCAGCCTAAATTACTCAACGTATAACTCCATTTATACCATCCTTTTTCTTCCGATGGCTTAGCCGCTGATAACGGTTCCAATTTTTCAATAGCCGCTTTGTACTCACCTTGTTGAAAATATATCGAGCCCAAACCCAACAAGGCATTTTCTGAAGTCGGGTTCTTTTTTAATTCAGATGCGAACATATTGGAAGCCTTATCAAAAAGCCCCATATAATAATAACTCCAGCCTAAACGGCTATACAAGACAAGCCAATCTCCTTCTTTTTCCAGAATCTTTTTAAACTCATCGGTCATAACATAATCAGGATAAATATCGATGGCTATTTCAAAGGTTGATTTTGCTTCCTTCAACTGATTATTTTTATAATAACTTAAAGCCAGACCAAAATAGGGATCCACCAGATAACCGTTAACGGCGATGGCTTTCTTAAAAGTCTCGACCGCCTTGACGGCATCGTTTGTTTTATAATAACTCCAGCCTAAACTCGTCAAGGCATCATAATTGTCAGGAACAACTTTTAAGGCCTCCATTAATTTATTCTTCGCCTCTTCATAATTTTTCTTTTGAAAAAGAACATATCCTAGGCCAACAAGCCCATCGACATTGTCTGATTTATACTTCAACACAAGACGAAACTCGCCTTCGGCCTTCGTAAAATCACCTAGTCGATAATAACACCAGCCTAGCCCATCGTGGATTGTCCAAAGCTGATCTTTAGGGAAATTGGGATCTTTGCCTCTGACAATATCCGCGAATTGTTCGGATGCTGTTTTGTAATCCCCGCGATAATAATAACTCCAGCCAATGCCAGATTTGCCGAACTTCGCTTGATTAATGGCCGTCAAACCATTTAAGGCATCCGCGTAATATGGACTAAAACTTAACGCGTCTTTAAAAGCTCTTTCCGCCTTTTGGTAATCTTTCATCATAAAATAAATCCACCCTAATCCGTCATGGGCATCAATCCAATCGGGATGTCTGCGAACAACATCTTTTAATTCTTTAATGGCCTCTTCGTACTTCTCCATGTAATAAAAAGACCACCCCAGGCTTGATTGGGCGTCACTCTTGATTAAATAGGTCGCGATTGTCCCCGGGACAGTAACATATTCTTCCACGGGAGACAAGCTCGAATCTTTCTTGAAAGAATTTTGCAAATAAACAATCGCTTTATCAAAATTGCCTAATTTATAATGCGCGTAACCAAGCCCTCTCAATGTTTCGGCATTTTCCCCGGCCTCCTTCAAGGCATACTCAAAGGACTCGAGAGCGTCTTGATAAAATCCATTTTGATAATTACTCCATCCTAAAAGCGCGTATAAATCATTCCACTCTTTTTTAGTCTTTAATACTTCTTTAAATTTGTCATCCGCCACATACGACGGGTAAATTTTAATTCCTTGGACAAAATATTCTTTAGCTTTGGCAAAGTCCTTCATGTCAAAATATGTCCAGGCCAGACCTCGGTAAGGTTCCGCCAGATAAGGATTAATTCTTTTAGCTTTTTCAAACTCCTCTAAAGCTTTTTTAAAATCACCTTTTTTATTGTAGATCCAGCCAATCTTACCCTGAACATCCGGCTGATAGGCCAAAAGAGACAATGAATTTTGTAAATTTTTAAGCGCTTCATCTAAATTATTTTTTTCAAAATTAACGAATCCCAGCCCTTTTAAAGCGTCGGCATCATTTTTTTCTACTTTCACGACGTCGCTGAAATGCGTTAAAGCGCTATCGTAATCTTTTTTACCAAAATAAGACCAGCCTAAGCCGCTGTGGATACGCCACATTTCTTTTTTAGGAAGTCGTTCCGTTTTATCTTGCAGAATTTGATTAAAAATCTGCAGCGCTTTATCGGAATTGCCGGCGTAATAGTACCCCCAACCGCGATTAAATGGACGATATTTCCAGGCTTCAATTTCAGCCAACCCATTCAAAGAATTAACGTAATATCCATAAATACTTAGAGATTTTTTAAAATTCTCTTCCGCTTTTTGAAAATCTCCTTTTTGAAGATAACCCCAACCTAACCCGTCGTAAGGATCGCACCAATCAGGATGGTTTTTGGCTTCTTGTTTAAATAATTCAATAGCCTTGTCATATTGTTTGTCGTAATAAAAATCCCACGCATCCAACGACAAAGAGGTTTCTGGAGAAGCTGATTCTTCGGCTCCTTGAGCGGATCTAAAACTATTTAATCCCCCAAAAAGAATAAAAGAAGAAAGAAAAAAGACGACCAAACAACTACTCGATACAAAATCCATATTTTTCATACCCCCTCCTCATTTTTTTATTCATCGTAGGTTATTTTTTTTTCTACCTCTGAGAGACCCGAAACCGAAGTCGCGTACTCTGAATTAATGGCCAACGCCTTATTAAACATCTCTTTAGCTGTATGGTATGCTCTGTCTTTAAAAAATGGCGTCTCTGTTTTTTCCGCTAACTGAAAATAACTCCAGCCGATCTTGTCATAAATGTCGGCATTTTGGGCGCGTTTCAGGCAATGACGATAAAGACAAAGAGCATCCGCGTATCTTCCCATAGAAAACAAACATTCCCCCCATTTAGTCCGCGCGTCATTCCAATCAGGCCTCGAGAGAGTAGCCATTTTAAGATGTTCAATGGCTGTCTTAAAATCTCCTTTGCTAAAATTTAAATATCCTAATCCTCGATGCGCCTCTGGATCGATTTTGGTCTTTACCCCTTTTTGATATTTCATTCCCTTGCGCAAGGCGACATTAAAATACTTCTCTGCTTTGTCCAAATCTCCTTTATTAAAACTAGCCCAGCCGATGCCATTATACGGATCCGCGGCTTTAGGATCAATCTCTATGGCCTGTCCAAAATAGCCGATAGCGGCATCGTAATCGCCTTTCTTGAAATTACTCCATCCTCTCCCGGTATAACCATCTAAACCCTTAGGATCAATTTGAGCCAAACGTTCAAATGTGGCAATAGCCGCGTCATAATACCCTTGCTTAAAATAAGCCCATCCCAAGAGGGATAAATGGCTTTTTTGATTAGGCTCTTCATTGACCGCTTTTTCGTAATAATGAACCGCCTGGTTAAAATCATTTTTGGAAGAATGATATCCCCCTAAGGCAGCATAATTATGCCCTCTAAAAGCAGTCTTAGCGCAACCCCCTACCCCAAAAGAAATGATCGAAAGAAATAATATAGAGGTAGAGAGCTTAAAAATTTTGAATGATCGCATTTTATTGTCTCCTCTTTTAAAAAGTTATATCCATTCCTAATTCTAACTGATAAGCCTCATCAGCCTTACCATCTCTTCTAGGTGTCGGGGCAAAAATATTGTTAGCCGCTGTATCTGTTCTGACCTCGGAGTAATAATCTCCCGGCATAAAATACCCGCCTAGGATACTCAGTTTCACATTTTTAGTGACTTGATAACTCACAAAAAGATCAACTTCTTGGCCTAAGTCCTTGGAGAACTCTTTGACGCGGCCATTGACATCCAAACCATACGCTGATTCTTTGGCTCTCAAAAGCCAAAGATCGATACCAATATATACTTTCTCGACAGGGGTATAATCGAAACCGATCGTTGTAGCCAACAAATTTTCAAAAATAAATGGATCGCCGTATGTCCCCGGACGAGAGACACCAAAGTTGACGGCATACCCTCCGGCCATGGCCACGTAAGGACCAAATTGTTTCTGATAATGGCTGTCCGTAAGATTCGTATTCAACGGAGAGAAAATACTGAAGGCATTATTCTCATTGCTCGAGAGGGTCACTTCATTGAAATTTTTCTCGTCGAATTTATTTCCTGAGGCTAAAACAAACTTGGCCTTGGGCTTAAAGTTACCCACATTGTATTTGGCATCAGCGACCATTAAATATCCTTTATGTACGATATCCTGTTGCGCGTCATTAACTGCCAGAGCCTTTCCCAAATTTCTGGCACCCTCAAAGTTAAGGGTAAAATCTCCTAGATTAAAATTTAAATATCCTCCAGGGGTAATAATATCTTCCTTTTTGACTCTTGTACTAAACTTGCTTGCCCGTGAGCCTTCGGGAGTCCAATCTTGAAGCCAGCCGCAATAAAATTGTAAATTTTGTTTTCCTAGTTTGAAATTGACATCTCCGGCGTAAAAGTAAGCTGAAGTATCATTAAAACGATTGACTTTGTCAAAATCGATAACCTTCCCTAAATGGATGCGGTTATTTAAATCCTCTTTTTCCCAGTGAATGTTCCAATCAAAGCTTTCCGCGATCCCTGAAGCCGTGACGCCATAATTTTCGTATTTACCTCCCAAGGCTATTCTGTTGCCTATTTCTCGACCATAAGGATATAATCCTGTCTTAAAATTAAAATCCTGAGTCGAAGTCAACGGCACATCAAACCAATATTCCCTTAAACGCGGAGTCATATCCCCTTGATTGTACCAATGGTATCTGCCAAATAAAGAATGAATAGAACGATCGCCGGTTAAAGGGGCGTCATAATCAGCCCGGCCGCGACGCTCGATAAAAGCATAAAATTCAGCGCCGTCAAGATGTCTTAAATCTAACGTGAAATCATACGCGTACCCTAGATAACTTGTTTTGTCATCATTTTTCTTGCTGTCTAAATCAACCGTGTTACCGACAAAATTGTAGGAAGTGCGCAAATGGACTCCTGAAGAAAATGCCCAGTTGGATTCTAAAAGATTACCTGTTGCAGCTTCCGCGAAGATTGAAAAATTTAACCCCACAAAAAAGATGAAAAAATAAACAACGGACAAAGCCACCCTTCTTAAAAAATGTTGAGACATAATTTCCTCCGATTTGCATTAATGGTAACTGGTCTCTCGAGAATGAGTTAAGATAAAATTTTTAAAGATGCCATTTATTACTTTATTATGAATTCATCTTTTTTTATTGCAACATTTTTCTTAAATATTTTTACATCCTTACAAATTGACAGCACTAAAGAATAAAAGTATACTGAGGAAGTTTCGCGGAAGTGGCGGAATTGGTATACGCGTACGTCTCAGAAGCGTATGGGGAAACCCTTGAGAGTTCAAGTCTCTCCTTCCGCATTAATTAAAAATGGGGAATCGCTTGCGCAAACAATCAATTCATACTAAAATAACCCGCTTTACAATTCCTTAACATAAAATTTTCATGGGAAACTTTAACCCAAGGACAACAATGACTCCTAATAACGTTAATACCCCGGACCCAAACTCAGAAACCGAGAATATTGAAGTTCAGGAGTGGTTAAGTTCCCTGGACTATGTCCTTAAGCATGGTTCTTTAGAACAAGCGCATAAAATACTCGGACAGCTTCAAATCCGAGCCCAGGAAGTTGGCGTGACACTCCCCTTTACCGTCAACACCCCTTACATCAATACAATTGCCTTAAATAAACAACCCTCTTTCCCAGGCAACCGTGAAATTGAACGCCGTATCAAAAGCATTATTCGCTGGAATGCTATGGCGATGGTCGTGCGAGGGAATAAAGCTGAGGCTGGCATTGGCGGACATATTTCCACATACGCTTCCTGCGCGACACTTTTTGAAATCGGATTCAACCATTTTTTCCGAGCTCGAACAGAAGAATTTTGCGGCGATTTTGTTTACTTTCAAGGTCATGCTTCGCCGGGTGTTTATGCCCGCGCTTTTGTGGAAGGAAGATTAACAGAACAGCATTTGGAAAACTTTCGCCGCGAACTGCAACCTGGAGGCGGCCTTTCTTCTTATCCCCATCCTTGGCTTATGCCGAATTTTTGGCAATTCCCGACTGTTTCGATGGGATTAGGCCCTATTTTAGGAATTTATCACGCGCGGTTTTTACGCTATTTGGAAGATCGCGGCTTAAAATCTAAAGATGACGCCCGTGTTTGGGTTTTTATGGGGGATGGAGAATCTGATGAGCCGGAATCGTTGGGTGCTATCCACTTAGCGTCGCGCGAGAAACTGGACAACCTTGTCTTTGTTATTAACTGTAATCTCCAGCGGCTTGATGGTCCCGTGCGTGGCAACGGCAAAATTATCCAAGAATTGGAAGCGACTTTCCGAGGCGCCAAATGGAATGTCCTTAAAGTCATTTGGGGAAACGATTGGGATCCTCTCCTCGAAAAAGATACCGAAGGCCTTTTGGCCAAGAGAATGGGTGAGGTCGTGGATGGCCAATATCAAAAATATACAGTTTCTAACGGTGATTATATTCGAAAAAACTTTTTTGGCGCGCATCCTGCCCTCTTGGATATGGTCAAACACCTCTCCGATGAACAATTAGCCAAAATGCGCCGAGGCGGACACGATCCAGAAAAAGTCTACGCCGCTTACAAAGCCGCGACAGAATTTAAAAGCGCTCCAACGGTTATTATTGCCAAAACCGTTAAAGGTTATGGACTTGGCGAAAGCGGCGAAGGCAAAAATATCAGCCATCAACAGAAAAAACTTAATGAAGACGAACTGAAAGAATTTCGCACGCGTTTTAATATCCCCTTGGCGGATGAAGATGTTATTAAAACCCCTTTCTTTAAACCATCCGAAAATTCACCAGAAATGCAATATTTGAGGGAATGCCGTAAAAAACTCGGCGGATACATTCCCCAACGCCAGGAAAAAAGCACATCCTTAAAAACCCCCGCGGAAAATCTTTTTGAAGAGTTTTACAAAGGAACCGACGGCCGGGAAGTTTCAACAACCATGGCTTACGTGCGCATTCTTTCAAAACTTCTTAAAGATCAAGAAATAGGTAAATTCGTTGTGCCTATTATTCCGGATGAAGCCCGAACCTTTGGGATGGAAGCATTATTTCGTCAATGCGGTATTTATTCCCACGTCGGACAGCTCTACGAGCCCGTTGACAAAGACAGTCTTCTTTACTACAAGGAAGCCATTGATGGTCAAATCCTTGAAGAAGGAATTAATGAGGCTGGCTCCATCTCCTCTTTTATTGCCGCCGGCACGGCTTACTCAACGTTAGGAATCAATACGCTTCCCTTTTATACGTACTACTCCATGTTTGGACCCCAGAGAGTGGGGGATTTAATCTGGGCGGCCGCGGATATGCGCGTACGCGGATTTTTAGTCGGGGCAACCTCGGGACGAACCACTCTTAACGGAGAAGGGTTGCAACATCAAGACGGCCACTCTCATATTTTACTTTCATCTGTGCCGACCTGTATCGCCTATGATCCGGCTTTTGCCTACGAACTCGCTGTTATTATCCGCCATGGTATTCACAGAATGTACGAAAAACAAGAAAATGTTTTTTATTACTTAAGCGTTGGCAATGAAAATTATCCCATGCCTGCCATGCCTCAAGGAGTTAAAGAAGGAATCCTTAAGGGGATGTATAAATTTAATACTTCTTCTCTCAAAGATACCCCTCTTAAAGCGAATTTGCTAGGCAGCGGGGCGATTATGAACCAGGTGATTGAGGCCCAAAAAATTCTGGAAGAAAAATATCATGTTGCGACGGACGTTTGGTCGGTGACCAGTTACAATGAATTAAGAAAAGAAGCTCTGCAGGCTGAACGATGGAATATGCTCAATCCCTTAGAACCTCCTAAAGTTCCTTACGTGACACAATGTTTTAAGAATGAGCCCGGTGTTTTTATCGCCGCCTCTGATTACATGAAGGCGCTTTCCTGCAGTATCACCAAATGGATGCCCGGACGGCTCATTTCTCTTGGGACCGACGGATTCGGACGCAGTGACAGCCGCAAGGCCCTGCGAGATTTCTTTGAAGTCGATAGCCGTCACATTGTTTTTGCCGCTTTAGGCGCGCTTTACAAAGAAAAAACCATTAAAGAAGATGTAATTAAAAAAGCAATGAAAGATTTGGAAATTAATCCCAACAAATTAAATCCCATGATTTCATAAAATGACAGAATTCAAACTCCCCTCTTTAGGCGAAAATATTAAATCCGGAAACGTTGTTAAAATCAATGTCTCCATCGGGCAGACTATTCAAAAAGACCAGCCCTTAATTGAGCTGGAGACGGATAAAGCTACCGTCGAAGTGCCATCCCCGATGGACGGCGTTATTCAAGAAATTCTGATCAAAGAAGGACAGGACGTCAAAATCGGCCAAGTCATTTTAAAAATCGAGGAAAAAGAAACCGCGGGAAAATCTAAAACGGCAGTCGCGGCTGAAAGCTCAAAGATAGAACAGCCCATCCGCGAAACCTCCCCCGCCTCCCCTCCCGGGGACTTAACGCAAACAACATCCTCTGCGTCTTCCGCCCCAATTTTACCGGTATCGGCCGAGGTATCAGCAGCGCCTTCCGTACGCCGCTTTGCCCGAGAGATTGGGATTGAAATCGCGAAGGTTCCGGGGACAGGCCCGCGAGGACGGATTTCCCTTGAAGACGTCAAAGCCTACGCGAAACGCATTTTAACATCCGTAGGAGCACAAAACGCTCTGCCCCTACAGACACAGGTTTCCACCAAGCCTCTTCCTGATTTTGCCAAATGGGGCGACATCGATCGTCAGTCCATGAACAATATTCGTAAAAAAACTGCCCAGCATTTAAGTTACGCTTGGGTTACGATTCCTCACGTGACTCAATTTGATAAAGCGGATATTACGGAAATCGAAAAATTACGCAAACGCCATTCGACGGCTGAACGCAAATTAACAATCACTCCTTTTCTTCTGAAAGTTATCGCTTCAGCCCTTAAAGAATTTCCTCAATTCAATGCTAGCGTGGACATGACCACGAACGAAATCATTTACAAAAAATATTTTCATATCGGCGTCGCGGTGGATACCGATCGAGGGCTATTGGTGCCGGTCATCCGTGATGTGGACAAAAAAAATATATTCCAACTAGCCGATGAATTAAATCAACTGGCTGAACGCGCGCGCGACAAAAAGCTCACACTTGAAGAAATGCAAGGCGGATGTTTGAGCTTAACGAATTTAGGCGGAATCGGCGGAACAAACTTCACCCCCATTGTGAATTGGCCGGAAGTAGCTATTGTAGGAATTTCTCGGGCTCAAATAGAAGCGGTTTATCAAGACAATCAATTTATTCCACGCTTCATGCTTCCCCTCTCTCTGTCTTATGATCATCGTTTAATTGACGGAGCCGATGGGGCTCGATTTTTACGCTGGGTTTGCGAGGCGATTGAGCAACCGTCTTTGATGGAATTGGAAGAAAATAAAAAAAATTTCTAATTTTTAATGACTAATTAACCTAATTAATAACCAATATCAAATTTACAATAAACCAAATTGGTCATTAAAATATTAGTCATTTAACATTAATTAGAAATTAGAACAATTAGGAATTAGAAATTAGAACAATTAGGAATTAGAAATTTAAGGAAATTTTACCTTGTCCAATAATCACACTCAACTCTTAGTAATTGGTGCCGGTCCCGGCGGTTACGCGGCGGCTTTTTACGCGGCGGATTGTGGCATGCAGGTCACACTCGTCGACGCGGAGGCTAATCCTGGCGGCGTATGTCTTTACCGAGGGTGTATCCCCTCCAAAGCGCTTCTGCATGTGGCCAAAGTCCTTTCGGAATCCCGCGAAGCTAAAAACTTCGGCATTGAATTTGAGAAGCCTAACATTAATCTTGAAAAACTTCGTCAATGGAAAAAAAGTGTGGTGACCAAATTAACCGGCGGGTTAGGACAACTCTGCAAACAGCGCGGCATCAACTTCATTCAAGGCCGAGCCGCATTTAAAGATTCAAAAACAGTCACCGTTATTAAGAATGACGGAACGGAAATCACGCTTTCTTTCGAGCACGCTATTTTAGCGACAGGATCCCATCCGATCACATTGCCCAACGCGCCCCAATCCGTTCACATCCTTGATTCAACGACTGCTTTAGATATCGAAAATATTCCGGAAAAATTACTGGTCGTGGGCGGTGGGTACATTGGGCTTGAAATTGGCACGGTTTATTCGGAATTAGGAAGCAAGGTGTCAGTTGTGGAAATGACTCCGGGGCTTCTTCCCGGCGCTGACCGTGATTTAGTGATAATTTTACAGAAACGCCTTCAGGGACTGTTTGAAGAAATCATGCTCAACGCAAAAGTTGTGGCAATGAAAGAAATTCCTTCAGGGATTGAAGTTAGTTTTGAAGAAAAGGATGGCAAAAAATCAATCAAAACATTTAACAAAATTCTTGTGGCTATCGGACGCAAACCTAACACGGACGGCTTGGGATTGGAAAATACAAAAATTGAACTAACCGAACGCGGGTTTATAAAAATAGACGCGCAAAGGCGGACAAATGAATCTCATATTTTCGCCATTGGTGATATCGCCGGAGAACCTATGCTCGCCCACAAAGCCTCGCACGAAGGCCGCGTTGCCGTTGAAGCCATTTCAGGGAAAAAGAGTACCTTTGAACCTCAGGCGATCCCAGCGGTTGTTTTTACCGATCCTGAAATTGCCTGGGGAGGGTTGACGGAAACCCAAGCCGCGAAAGAAAATCGCGAAATAAAAGTAACCAAATTCCCTTGGGGAGCCTCGGGAAGAGCGATTACGCTAAACCGTCCGGATGGATTGACTAAATTAATTATTGATCCTCAAACCGAACGTTTATTAGGCGTGGCTATTGTTGGCGTGGGCGCCGGTGAACTTATTGCCGAAGGGATTTTAGCGATTGAAATGGGGTCTTTAGCGGAGGATATTAAATTGAGCATCCATCCCCATCCTACCCTTTCGGAAACCATCATGGAATCCGCCGAAAGCTTCTTCGGCCAAAGCACGCATATTTACCGATCGAAAAAATAATAGTAAAAATAAATTTAACCATGTCGAAGAAATTGTTTGATTTCCTTGTGATCTCCTACAAAAACAATATTTATGCCACCACCGTAAAATTCAAAAATGATGCGATATCTAATATCGATTCGTATTTCCCAATAATTTTTATAGACCTTTTTAAGACCCAAACCTTCCGGCTTTTGACGGGTATAAAAAAAATCTAACAGACTGTCAACCGCTAAAATAGTTTTTTCTTGAATAGGCCTTTCTAATTTCCGAAAGGAACGGTCATAAGATTTAAGAAAATGAATATCCACTAGGGAAAGTTATTCTTTCGAAAAAAGTTTGCGAGAATGTTCTTTGGCTTTCTTTAAATTGTCGTAACGGGTATATTCGCCTTTTTGAATCTGAGCCTGTACTAATCTGTCAAATTGTTCCCATCCGCTAGAATTTAAAAACTCCGCTTCCGGATGCTTGACCACCAAGTGTCTAAGGACAATCCAATTGCCCTTAGACTCAAACTCAACGATGTCACCCGCGTGGATATGAGTTCTTCTTCGAATAGGCTCGGGGATCGTGATCGTCCCTCGCTCTGAGACAATAGCTCTATTTTTCATGACATTAGCCTCCTATACTTATTTTCTGTATTTCCGTAAATAAGTATACCACCCTTCCCGTATCGTGTCAACGCAAAAAATTACATTCACAGTCTAATTGTGGCATTCTGCCTTTCCTAAACTTCCTTCCCAATCGTTTCTTTAATGACTTTGCGGATGTCTTCAAAAGTGAATGGTTTTTTAAGGCAGGTAACCGCTCCCAATTCTTTGGCTTTCATCTGTTGATCCATGACGGTAAATCCGCTCATCATGACAATGGGGAGCTCGGGAGAAATTGTCTTTATCTTTTCTAACACTTCAAGACCATTTATTTCGGGCATAATAATATCAACAAAGGCGATGTCAAAGGACTGTTCTTTAAGCATTTCGAAGGCTTTATCCGCTTGCGCCGTGACTTGAACTTGATGGCCGGCGGAGCTTAAGAAGAAGTCAAATACATCCCCAATAATTTTCTTGTCATCAATAACAAGCACTTTAATTTTATCTGCCATTTGCTCCTCTGCTCTTTATCAATACTCCCCAAATTCTAGCAGAAATTTAATCACACTTCAAGCTCTCCTAATGATCTTATCTTGTTTAAAAAGATTTATCTTTTCTTCTTTCGCCACATGTTTCATTTGATCCGTGAAGCCACTTTTAGAAAATAAACAAAAATATTCTTTTCTATTTGGTTTGCCCCAGGCAACCAAACTAGCCTTTCGCTTTAAATCTGCCAGGATATTGGTCCCTACGGGCTTAGTGGACCACTTGACTTCACCAAAGAGAATTTCATTCGTATGCTCATTGACCCCAATCAGGTCGATTTCTTCGTTGCGATCCCACCATCGGCCTACCCGCGAAAATGGAAAAAACTCTTTTTGGTGCTCCCGGACGATATCCCGCGCGATGATTTCATAATTAAAAGCAACCATCTGCCCAAAAGACCTTCTCCACTGCTCAATGACCCCTTGGAGATTGCCTAACTCGATTTCTGATCTAAAAGGATAAACAAAATTGAACCAAAATTTTACAAATTGATCCTGGATTTGATAAAGTCCCTTTCGGGATTTATGAGGATTTTTTTCTGTTGAAGGAATTTCTTTCTCGATTAAATGGAGATCTTCCAAGGTAAAAAGATATTTATGGAGCGAACTCTTCTCCATCCCTGTTTCATTGACGATTTCTCCAAATTTACGATTTCCAAAGACAATGGCCTTTAAAATGCTCATATATTGACGGAGCTCTCTAAGCTCTTCTTTTAAAAGAAATTCTATTTCTTCGAATAAAAATTCCATTGGCCTAAAGATATATTGTCTAATGGCTTCCGTAAGATTTTTTGCCTCTTTTAGTTTAAGAAGATACGTTGGGTTACCGCCGGCCACTGAATAGACATTTAAGAATTCTTCAAAATTAAGATGAGGGAAAAATTTCCATGCGTCAAAAAACGAAAAGGGTTTAACGAAAATCTGCGCGCTTCTTCGGCCGTATAACGGGGCTCGATGGGAAAGAGTTTCTTCTTCCATCATGCCTATGCTTGAACCGCAAAGAATCATTACGACGGAGAGTTTCTTTAATGTTTCATCCCATCCCTTTTGAAAGATGGAAGAAATGGCTTTGTTTGTTTCTACCAAATAAGGGAATTCATCAAGTGCAAAAATGATCCGTTCTTTAACGTGCAATTTTAAATACTCAAAGACTTCATACCAATCGTGGAAACCATTTTTCACTAATAAAGGATCTTGGAAAAACTCTCCCACTCTTTTGCCTAGTTGTTTTAAGTTTTCACGTTCGGTTGTTTTGTCCGCTAGAAAGTAAATGACCGGCTTCCCTTGCGCGAAACCATGAATCAGCGTGGTTTTTCCTACGCGGCGCTTGCCATAGATGATCACAAGATGAGACGATGTCCCCTCTTTCCAATAACCTTCTAAGACTTTCAGCTCTTCGGTTCGATTAATAAGTTTCATGTTGGGGTACCTTTGGGAAACTTGTGTTATTAGTCTACTCGTAATAAGTCTACCCTTAAGTAGACTCTTTGTCAAGGGCAAATTATTTTTCCGGATTCTGCGTTGGAGGACATTATTCTTTAAGCAAAGCTTTTATCTTGGTAATCAATTTTTCGAATTCAAACGGCTTGGTGATGTAGGCGTTGGCGCCGCATTCGTAACCGAGCTTCTCATCAGATTCCTGAGCGCGGGCCGTAAATATAATGATGGGAATTTTGTTATTCCTAGTATCGGCTTTCAGCAGACCGCAAACCTTGTAGCCATCCATTTTAGGCAGCATCAAATCCAGAATAATCAAATCAGGTTTATCTTTACGCGCCCTGTCCAGTCCTTCCCGCCCGTCGTAAGCCGCTAGAACTTCGTAACCGGCTCCTTGCAATTGGAAAACGATCGTTTCGACTAAATCTTTTTCATCGTCCACGATTAATATTTTTTTCTTTTCCATAACCCGAGCATTCCTTTCTACTTTCTTAATTTCTTTCCTGCCATATCCAGGGCTGCTTTTAAGCCGGATTGAACGTCTGAATAAGCGCTCAATTTAGGAATAAACGCGCTGACACCCAGCTTTTCCGCGCCCTTCATTATTTTAATATCCGGATGCGCGGTAAACATGATGACGGGGATTTCTTTATTAATTTTTCGTATTTCTTTTAAGGTAATGACTCCGTCCATTTCAGGCATCATATAATCCAGGATTACGATATCAGCTTTTTGGGCCATTACAGCGTCAATGGCCTTCTTGCCGCTTACGGCTGTAATTAAATCGTATCCCCAGCCTTTGATGATCGAGCCCATAGTCTCAAGGAAATCCGCTTCATCATCAACCAATAAAATTTTTAATCGATCCATATCAGGCCTCCAATATCTTTTTTATTTTTTCGACCAATTCTTCCAAATCGCAGGGCTTGGTTACATAGTCCATCGCCTGGACTGAGCAAACTTTTTGCTTTAAATCCGGAGTCACGGCCGCCGTCAGCATTAAAATCGGTATACCAGACGTGGCCTTATCCGCCTTTAATCTTTTAGCTACTTCACATCCGTCCATCCCGGGCATCATCAGGTCAAGAATGATTAAGTCTGGATTCTCGTTTTTTAACTTCTCTATGCCGCTTGGCCCATCCGGGGCGCTAACAACTTCAAAACCGTTGCTCTCTAAAGAGAATGAAAGCGTCTCCACAAAATCCGCTTCATCGTCAATGATCAAAATTTTCTTTGACATTTGAACCTCCTATTTCAAAAATTCCCTTATTGTAAACAAAAGCGCGTCCTGCTCAAATGGTTTGACTAAATACCCCTCTGCCCCGACGGAAAGGACTTTTTTGGCCGCGTCATCCTGCTCCAGCGCCGTAAGTACTACAACGGGAATAGAGGAGGTTTGAGGGTCTTTTTTGAGCCTGTGACACACTTCAAAACCATCCATGAGCGGCATCATTAAATCCAAAATGACCAGGTCAGGCTTGTAGTCTTTAACTTTATCCAGCCCTTCCTGGCCGCTTAAAGCGGCTAAAACATTAAAGCCGTTTGCTTCTAACTGCGCTTTGATCGTGGCGCATAAATCCGCCTCATCGTCGATAATCATGATTTTCTTTCCCATCTTCACCTCCTCATAAGATACCGGAAGAATAAAACTAAACTTACTTCCCTTGCCTGATTCCCCTGCCTCGCCGGCAGGCGGGCCTGCCTCACCTGCAGGCGGGGATTCCACCCAAATTTTACCTCCGTGCAACTCAACAATCTGTTTACAAATAGCCAATCCCAGGCCTGTCCCGGTGACCTTTCTGGTCATGGAACTATCCAGCTGCTGGAATTTTTTAAATAATTTATCAAAATCTTTTTTCTCAATTCCCACCCCATCATCCTGAACGCTCATTTGGATAAAATTTTTATCCGCTCCATAAAAAGAGGCAGAGACTGTAATGGACTTTCGCGCTTCGGTAAATTTAAGGGCATTAGAGACTAAATTATTGATTACCTGGATAATCTTATTTCTATCAATTTGAATTTGCGGCAGACCCTCCCACAATTCCGCCTTTAAAGAAATATTCTTATCTTTCGCCAATGGCTCAAAGGTATCGATAACCTCCTGGACTATTTTGTTTAAGTCACAACCGGTTCTTTCTAACTCCATCTTTCCGGACTCAATCTTAGATAAATCCAGCAGATTATTGATCAGGGCCGCGAGCCTGTCGATATTGCGCCTGGCGATATCCAAAAATTTGCGTTGATTTTCATTGATCGGCCCGGCGGACTCCTTAAAAATTAAACTGATGCAATTCTTAATCGTCGCCAGAGGAGTCCTTAATTCGTGCGATGTGATGGATATAAACTCCGTCTTCATCCGGTCAATTTCTTTGGCCTTAGTGATATCGTCTAAGATTAATAACGTCCCGACAATGTTCCCCATGTAATCGCGCACCCGGGCCAAATTCGCCTTAATAATTCTTTTGATATTGTCCTTGGGGTTAGTGATTTCTATTTCCCTGGTCAAAAATTCTGTTTTTTGCTTCCTAAAACTATCGAATACCGCCTTAATCTCATCCTGGGGAATGACCTCATGTAAATTCTTGCCCAACACCTCTTCCTTTCTTATCCCCAATAATATTTCGCTGATCGGATTTATGAGCGATATATTTTTCTCTTCATCGATGACTAACACCGCGCCGGACATGCTTTCCAGGACGGCTTCCAGCTTATTGCGTTCATTGGTGATATCCTGCTTGACCCTGTCGTTTTCGACAAAAAGCGCCAGTTGAGAAGAAATAATATTAAAAAAACGTTCGTCATCTGACGTAAGAGTATAATCTTTACAAAAGGCTATCCCCACCATGCCTAACGGCCTATCCAAAGTTACCAGAGGGACAGTATGAATAATTTTTATCGCTGGCTCAATCGGCTCTATGTCTTTGATTTGTCCTGACACTCCTCTTTCTATAAGTAAAACCTTATCCGCGTCAATGGGCTTTTTAGTATATTGAGAATATCGATCCGCCATTCTCAAACGCATCTCTTCCTTAACCTCCGGAGGGATTTCTCTATCCGAAGACAAAATGAGGCTCATCTTAGCTTCTTCAGCCAATAAGAGGGCGAAGATACTAAAGTTGACCTTCTTCTTCAATAACGTGAAAATAAATCCCGCTATATTACTCTGGTCAAAGGCGGAAGAAAATGTCTTTGAGGTCTCATTGAGAAGTGAAAGCTCCAGGATTTTGTCATCTAACTTCCTGTTGGATTCTTCGACGAGCTCTGAATACCTGCGAGTAAGCTTGTACGCGGTCTCTACCTTAAGCAATCTCTCCCTCTCTTGCGCTAATTCAAACATGATCCGCGCCGAAACTTCATCCATGACCTTGACGCCGGCAGGAACGATTTTTTCTAAGGTCCTGGCGAAATACCCTGAGCCGGACAACTCGATCACCAGATTCAGGTCTTTATGCTTTACCAATTCCGCGAAACTTAAATTCGTATTGATCCCTAATTCGCGGGCGACACTTAAAGCCAAGGCATCTTTATTTTCATCAGAGACGCCTAATAGTTTGAAAGTAGGCAGAGCTACTAAAGTACGAATGAGTGGAATGGCTTGCTCGCCGCATCCGATGATGGCAACATGGATGGTTTTATCGGTCATATTTTTAATCCTTTGATAATCTTCTCCCAGGTCGCTTTATCGGGCAAAAAGACAAAATACCCTTTTATCTGGCTGGTGGATTCAATAAACTCTGTAACCAAAGATAGAGACTTCTTCTCCTGCCCCATGATCTCGCTAAATACTCCCTGCATCGTAAAGCCGATTAAATCAAAAGCGAGACGAGGAACAGAAAGAGCAAGTTTAAACGGGATGATCTGGCTCATCGTGCTCAAATAGGAACCGCTCAAAATATTACCCGCCTCTTTAAGGGCGGATATCCCTATCTCTGAAAGCATCACTGTACTGCCTTTTTCTTTACGTAAAAGCGTATCGATTAAACACAGCGCGTCCAACCTCTTGAGAAATAAAATAATGCCTCCCCGCAAGTCTCCTAACACCTGGATATAAATAGTCGCGCCTAAGGTATCTGGCCCACCTACGATTCTGTTAAACTCATCCGAAGGCACGACTTCTACTTTAACGACCGCGATGTTGACCCTCCTATCAATCATCTGGCTGAGCGCCAACGCCGCGTGCCCTGAGCCGATCGTGCCTATTTCCTTTACCGCGTCTAACTGTTTTTCATTCAATTCTAACATCTCGCTCATTTTACCTCCCCCATTTTTACGCCTAACCCTTTAAGCAAAGCATGAATCCCTTTCTCGCCGGGGATAAACAAAAAATATCCTTTGATCCGAGTCGATGCCTCAATAAATTCCGTTTCAATAGCCAGGATAACATTTTCTTCTTTTAATAATTGCCCAAAAATCGAATTTAATACTACCGCGGCTTTATCAAAAACAATTTTAGGCACGGAAGGAATCAACGTTATATTGACCAGCTCGCTTAACGCGTTAAGATAAGCGGCGCTTAATATAGAACCGGTCTCTCTAAGGGCGGATTGCTCGATTTCGCTCAAAATTTTAGTCGTCCCAATCTTCTGCTTCATCAGCACGTCCGCGAGGGCAAGCGCGCTGTCTTTTAAAAAAACTAAAATTATACCGGCTTGAATTTCCACTAAAACCCTCAAATGGACTCCCACAACCAAACTATCTTTACCCACTAAATTAATAAATTCCTCCAGCCCCAATAATTTTACTTTTGTCACCGCCATCATAATCTTTTTTTCAATTAACTGCGAAAGGGCAATCGCGGCGTGCCCCGCGCCGATATTCCCCATCTCCTGCAGCGCGCTCGCTTGAATATCCGATAATTCATTGATTGTTTTACTCATGACGTTGCTCCTTTTTTTAGCGTCTAAACATTTAACGCCCTAAGAATATTGTCAAGCCCTTCGGGTTCAGGCAGGAACAAAAAATGCCCCCGCACTTTATTTTCCTCAACCTTAAATTCCGTATCCACGACCAGGGCATTTTCCGTTTCCAGGGCTAACTTTATCAGAATACCGTCTAATACGGCCTGTAACATATCCGTGGCTAATCCCGGGATTGACTGTACCAGTCTCATTTTTACCACGCTGGATAAGGCCGAGAGGTACGACCCGGTTGAGATATTCCCTAATTCCTTAAGCGCTGAACCGGCAAATTCATCAAGGATTTGAGTTTCCCCATCCTTTTTGCCTAAAAGCAGATCCACTAATCTTAAGGCCTCTTTTAAGGAAAAAATCAAAAGAATACTTCCCATGAATGGGCCAGTCACCTGAAAATAGACTACCGCGACTAACAATTCAGCGCCGCCCAGCAATTCAGGCACCTTTTCTAATTTGACTACCCTGGTGCTTGGCACGGAGATACTGATTCTTTTGTTTAACATCTTGGATAAACCCGTGGCGGCATTCCCCGCGCCGATAGTTCCGATTTCTCTTAAGGCATCTAATTGTAAATCCGTAAGTTTTAATTCCATTGTTCTCCTTTTAGTCAACTAAATCACTGAAGCCACATCCACAATCATGGCTACTTTTCCGTCTCCTAAGATAGTGGCACCGGCAATCCCAGGGACATTTCTTAACTCTCCTTTGAGTGTTTTAATCACCACTTCCTGCTGTCCGAGCAACTTGTCCACCACCAAACCCGCTTTTTTATAACCGACCTCTACGACAACGACAGGAATCCGCGCGTTAGTTGGGAGTCCGCCCTCCGAACTAAACCCGAATTTTCCCCTCAATCTAATCAACGGCAACACTTCATCTCTGTAAGGAACCACTTCATGGTGCTCCATCGTCTTAATCGTAGCTGTATCTATTTTTATAGTTTCAGTAATATTCACCAGAGGAATGGCGTAAGTTTCCGTCTCTACCCTGACTAATAACGCTTGAATAATGGCCATGCTTAAAGGCAGTTTCAGAGTAAATTTACTTCCCGCGTTAACCTTGCTTTCTATATTTACGGCGCCTCCGTAAGATTCGACCTTTGTCTTGACTAAGTTCATTCCCACGCCGCGGCCGGAAGTCTGCGTGACTGACTTACTGGTACTAAATCCGGCTGTTGAAATCAGCATAAAAATTTCTTCCCGGCTTAATTTTTCAGCTTCCTGCGGAAGGACAATCCCCTTCTTGACGGCTATCCTTCTTATCTCCTCAGGGTCCATCCCCTGGCCATCATCGCTCACCTCAATATTTACAAAATTACGCTCTCTTTTTGCCGTTAACTTAATTTGACCAGTAGTCTTTTTGCCTAATTCCTTCCTAACCTCCGGCGTTTCAATGCCATGACTGACCGCGTTTCTTAAGAGATGAATCAGGGGATCGTTCATATCATCTAAAATAGTACGGTCCAAACCAATATCCGCGCCCTCAATGATTAAGTCCACTTCTTTTTTTTCCTGGGCCGCCAGATCCCTGGCCATTCGAGGGAATCTATTAAAAATATAATCTATCGGGACAAGCCGCGTTTCCATTATTCCGATTTGCAGTTCATCGCTCAGCCGGCTCATTTGAGTCAGGGCCTCGTTTAACGGTTTATTCTCTAAAGACTGCCCGATATTAGTCAATCTTATTTTATTAATCACCAATTCACCGGCCACATTCATTAAGCTGTCTAATTTATCCAAAGAGACCCGCACCATCTGTATCTCAGGCACTTTCTGTTTAAGATTTTTGTCGTTAGTCGTTAGTCGTTGGCCTTCAGCGTTCTGTTTACTATCGACTATCGACTTTCGACTATCGACTACTATCACCTCGTCTATCTCTAACGGCTTAAAGACTATCTTGTCGACATCCTGAATGGCTTCACCTTTTTCTTTGATCAAATCAGGAGATTCTTTACTGGTAAAAAACAACCCGAAATGCCTGCCGAATTTTCCGCTTTCAAGCTGTTTACAAAGAAACTGAGATCTAATGACTTTGCCCATTTCTTGCAGTAACTTTACCACAATAAAAGCCCTGGCTTCTTTCATCAAACAATCTTTTTTTAAACTCACCGTGACCCTGTAAGCGAAGAATCCGTCTTTTGCTTTTTGGACTATTTCTAACCTGTCCGCGTCTTCCAATCTCAAGTTAGACCTTTTCTCTTTTTTAAGTTCTTCTTTATTTTTCGGGTAATCCGGCATTATCTTCCGTAACCTGCTGGTGAGAACAGAAATATCCTTCTCTTTTTCTTTTTGCCCTTTGCTTTTCTTAGTATCACCTTTGGCAGCAACATTATCTACCAAGGCTTCCAGGGCATCAAATGACTCAAATAGTAAATTCACTGTCTCTTTATCGGCTTTCAGACTGCCGCGGCGCAATAAATCCAAGACGCTCTCCATCTCATGGGTAAGTTTAGTAATCTCCTCATAGCCCATGCTCGCGCTCATCCCTTTTAAGGTATGCGCCTGCCTGAATATTTCATTAAGACACTCGATATCTTCCGGATTCTTTTCCAGCGACACAAGAGATGTATTGAGCGAACTCAATATCCCCCTTCCTTCACTGATAAAAAGCTCTTGATATTGTTTTACATCCATATTTTCAACCTTTCGCCCACCTCATAATTGCTTCAGCTATTTCGGGAAGCGGCAGGACTTTATCCGCCACACCGGCATCAAACGCCGCTTTAGGCATCCCATAAACTATGCTGGTGGATTTATCTTCCGCGATGGTTTGACCGCCAAATTGCTTTATCGCTCTCAAACCCTCGACTCCGTCATTACCCATTCCCGTAAGAATCACGCCCAGGCTATTCTTCCCGTAGACCTCCGCCACTGACTTTATGGTAACGTCTGCCGAAGGGCAAACCCCGTGTTCCTTCGGGCCTTTTTGTAATTTAACCACTTCACCTTCTTTGCCGCGGCTCTCCACTCTCAGATGAAAACCGCCCGGAGCAATTAATGCTTTTCCTTGTTTAATCGGCTCATCTTCTTCCGCTTCCTTGACGGTAATCTTGGACTCCCAATTCAATCTTTCCGCCATGGATCTGGTAAATCCCTCCGGCATATGTTGAACAACCACAATTCCCGCCGGTATGCCGGGTTCTAATTTCGGCAAAACTTCTACTAATGCCCTCGGGCCCCCGGTTGAGCTGGCTATGACCACGAGTTTATTAGTTGAGGAGCCATCTCTCTTCTTCTCAAGAGGCGGCCTTTCTATTAAAACGGGCCTCAAGTTCTTCGGATTAACCTTGCTCGCGGCTTTTATCTTACTGATGAGTTCATCCCTGACCCTGTCCATATCCAGAGAAATCACTCCGCTGGGTTTAATGACTACATCCACCGCTCCGTATTCCAAACATTTAATGGTTTCTTCTCCGGCATAATTAGTAAATCCGGTAACGATAACCACAGGGACAGGCCATTCGCTCATGATATACTTAAGCGCGGTGATTCCGTCCATCTGGGGAAGTTCAAGATCCAAAGTTACCACATCCGGCTTGAGCACAGAGATGCTCTTGACCGCCTCCTCGCCGTTTCTGGCGGTGGCGATGACCTCGCATTCTTCATCAGCGTTAATCATATCGCTGATTTTTTTTCTCATTAGCGCCGAATCATCAACGACGAGTACTCGAATTCTATTAGTCATAAAAAAACCGTTACTTCGTTTATTTGTTCATTCGTCCATTTGTTTATTCGTTTATTCGTTGACCGTAAAAACTAATGAACTGTCAACGGATTAACGGATTAACGGATTTATCCAATAATTCTCTTCACTTCCGCCACGACTTCCGCCGGCTTAAAAGGCTTGATCACAAACCCTTTCGCCCCCGCCTGAATAGATTCGATAATCAAGGCCTGCTGGCCCATGGCGCTGACCATCAGCACCCGCGCTTGTGAATCCTGGGCGACAATATCTCTCACCGCTTTAATGCCGCCTTCCCCGAGCATCACCATATCCATGGTCACTAAATCCGGTTTGAGCTGCGCGTACTTCTCAACCGCCTCTTCACCGGCCTCTGCCTCGCCGCTGATTTCGTAACCCGCTTTCGTTAAAATGTCCCTTAAGGTCATGCGCATAAACGCCGCATCATCCACTATTAAAATTTTCTTTGCCATAACAACCTCCCGTTTGTTCGTTTATCCGTCCATTCGTTTATTCGTTGACCGCAAAAACTAATAAACTGTCAACGAACTAACTAATTAACGAATTTTTTGGTTCGTTCGTAGATATCGAATAAAACCGTTTATTAATTGCGCGGTTTTTGATGATTGTTTAATGAAATTATCAAATTCATCCTGCGAAATATATTTCTGATCTAACGCAACATATAAATGAGACTCCAACTCACCGCATGAACGTCGCGAAATAACTAAATATCTTATAAATTCTAAATTAGAATAACAACCAAAACCTTCGGCTATATTTGCCATCACTGAACATGCTGCGCGCCTAATTTGATCCCTCAAACCGAAATCTTTGCTGAAGGAAATCTCATTCGTAATCGAATATATACTCCTTGTCAAAATACGTGCTTCTTTCCACGCATCTATCTCTGTAAAATTTAGTATCTTCATCGTCCCCCCAACGAATCAACGAATCAACGAACCAACGAATCAACGTCTAATAAACCCTCTCTTCTCCCCTAATTGTTTTTACCCTGACGCTGCCGTCTTGAATATCAAAATAAATAGTCCGGCCGGAATTTCCGCCTAGATCCTCGGCAACGAGCTTGATCTTTCTTTTTTCTAATTCCTCTTTGACTGCCTGAGCGTTTCTTTCGCCCACGTTCAAAAGCGTGGTACTTTGCACATTCGGAAACATATTCGCTCCACCAAAAATCTTGGCTTTAATATTGCGCTTGAGCGAGCCTCTCTTCTCCATTTCTCCTAAAATTAAATCTATGGAGGTATCGGCAAATTTCGCCGGATTGGACTTATCTTTGGCATCGCTTGACTTAGGTAACATAATGTGGGCCAGGCCTCCATTTTTTTCAAACGCGTCATAAAGAACAATGCCTATGCAAGAACCCAAACCAATGCTGGCCAGCACTGCCGGGTTAGAAGCAACCTTAAATTCCGCCATACCTACTCTCGTCGGCTCCATCGTTCGTCCTTCGTCCATTCGTTCATCCGTTCATTAGTTAATTAGTTCGATGATTTAACGAATCAACGAACTAACTAATTAACGGATTAACGAATCTATTTTTTAAGGAGCCGGGCTACCGCTTCCGTCACGCGGGAAGGCTGAAATGGCTTGACAATAAAATCCTTCGCCCCCGCCTGAATTGCTTCAACGACGAGCTCCTGTTGGCCCATGGCGCTGACCATAATAATCCTGGCGTTGCTGTCAAAATTGAGCAATTCTTTGATCGCCTTCATGGAAGTCATACCGTCAACTTCGGGCATAATAATGTCAAGGGTAACGATATCGGGTTTTAATTTTTTGTAGAGAGTGATCGCTTCCCTGGCATTCTCCGCCTCCCCCACGACCTTATGCCCTTCTTTAGTGAAGACATCCGAGAGCATTTTCCTCATAAATATTGCGTCATCTACGATTAAAATATTGGCCATTCTTTTCCTCCCTTTTTAGTCAATGGTTCTGTCAAAAGTTATTACAATAACCAAGCAACAAGAAACAATTTCCAAACAATAATCAATTTCACAAAGATCCAATAACCAAAACGACTTCATTGCATCGACGACATTTGAATATTGGTAATTGTTTATTTGAAATTTGTTTGTTTCTTGTCTCTTGATGATTGGTTATTTTCATATCATTTTTGACATTACCTAGTCACTAAAGACTAACCTTGCCTATCGCATCTACTTCATGCGGCGCGAGCACTTTATTCAAATCCAGCAAGATAACCAATCTCTCGCCGAGCTTGCCCACACCCTTAATATAATCCCTTTTCACCTCGGTTGAGATAATTTCCGGCGTAGGCTCGATATCTTCTTCGGCAATCCTTAAAACTTCAGGCACCTCATCGACGATTAATCCCACTGTCTGCGCGCCCACTTCCACAATAACAATCCGCGCGGTCTTGGGTAATTCCTTTTGTTCTCCAAGCCCGAATTGCCTGCTTAAATCCACCACGGCAATCACCTGCCCTCTTAAATTGATCACGCCTTCGATGAAACCCGGCGCCTCCGGGATACGCGTGATATCCAGCATACGCGAAATCTCCAGAACCGAAGTGATCTCCGCGCCAAATTCTTCATCGCGCAGCCTAAAAATGACCAGCTGTATCTCTTTGCCTTTTGGTTTTAATTTTTCTTTTCTATCCATTATTCTCTCCTATTTTACGCTTTCTTCTCTTCTATTTTTCCATCGTCGGGACTCTTGACACCTCTAGGAATATATGCTAGATTTATTCCTAAGGTGATATTATGACTCAAGATGAACTTATTAAATTTTGGTTAAATTCATGCATGGATGACTTTAAAACAGCTCAAGCAATGTTTCATGCTCACCGCTACAATTACACTATGTTTATGTGTCAACAGTCCCTCGAAGAATTACTAAAGGCCATCATTGTAATTCAAACTAGCGGCCAGCCTCCTTTTTTACATGACCTTATTCTCTTATCAAAAAAAATCCACCTTACGCTTCCAAATCATATCCAACAAAATTTAAGAAATATCAATCCTCACTATATTATTGCCCGATATAAACCTCAACGTTTTGACCCCAATGTCTATAACCAGATTACTGCTAAACATACTATCAAAGTAACAAAGGAAACTACAGAATGGTTCACAAAAAAAATGGCTTTAAAAAAATACTTGGCCAATTTATAAAAGAAACTGAGAAACGTATCCCCATTCAAAAAATCATCCTCTTTGGTTCGTATGCCAGGGGAACTCCTAAAAAATATAGCGACATCGACATCGCCGTAATCTCTCCTAAGTTTGCTCATATGAATGATTTTGCGCGTATCAAATTGCTTCTTGATTGTGTTCATCAAATTAAATATAAACTCTCCTTTGATATAGAACCTTTCGGTTTTACACCCCACGAATATGAAAATTCTACTTATTTTGACTTCTTAGGCGTCATAAAAAAGACTGGTAAAATCGTCTACCCCTCCCACTGAAATCTTCTATTTCTATTAACTACGCTTTCTTCTCACCTTCCTCTTTAGGTTTCTCTGCTTTCCCGCCATGCGTCGTGGAGGACTTCCTTACTTCCTCAAGCCTCTTCTTATTCGCTTCCATTCTTTCCCTTAAAGCGATCTTTTTTTGATGGCTATCAACCATTGCCTCTCGACTATCAACTGACGACTGACGACTAACGGCTGACGACTGATTTTCCCCTACCTTAAATTTCCCCACCAACTCCCTTAAATTGATCCCCATCTCAGCTAATTCCTGCGCCGATGCGGCCATCTCCTGCATTGAGGCCGTCATCTCCTCAGTTGAGGCAGAAGCCTCTTCCGTCGCTGAGGCCGCCTCTTCGGCAGTGGA
>ORMF011249076.1_pt1 | contig 70173 bp, 41 predicted proteins | sample 1779871 | NCBI WGS metagenome assembly ORMF01 (sample SAMEA104232316, study PRJEB22302) | groundwater metagenome | biome: forest; feature: aquifer; material: groundwater | place: USA | collected 2011-08-07 | depth 5.4 m | reverse complement strand
TGAAAAACATATCGGAAGAATACCCGCTTCTGCTGAGCGATGCCCGCGAGGAAGCGTATGTCGTCAACGGGTACAAGCATGTGGCCTCGCTCCGCCTGATGAGGCCCGACCCCATCGTGCAACTCCATCCGGACACGGCCCGGAATTTAGGGCTTCAAGAAGGCAAGTGGGTTTATATCGAAACCGAAATGGGCAGAGTGAAGCAGCGGCTCTCCCTGAATCGCAAGATCGATCCACGGATGGTCATAGCGGCTTTAGGATGGTGGTTCCCGGAAAAGGGCGACCCCGAACAAGGCTGGAGGGAGAGCAACGTCAATATGCTGACCTCCTGCGGGCCGGATTACGACCCCGCCATCGGAACTGTATCGCTGCGGGGCCTCCCTTGCCGGGTGCGCGGGGAGTGAGCCAGACAGCAGGAAGGACGCTCAAGTCACGCCAATGAGAAAGCTGTTGGCACTCGGCGCTCTTATTCCGCTCCTGTTGGAACATAGGGATGCGGATGCCGAAAATTGTGGCGGTGGTGTGTCTCTGCAACTTCGAAGTACTTCGAAAATGGTATAGCAGGCAAATTCGCAAATTTCAAAATATTCGCATGGACAGTCCCATTTAAGGAAGGCAGTCCATTCCCGTGGTGCGGCCTCGCTCGGGTACTTAGTTGCACCCGAGCGAGGCGGGTGGGTCGAGTTTTCAACGGGCGACCCTAAAACTCCAGCCGCAACGAGAATTGGATCTGTCGCCCGGGGGAAGTCGTGAGCGTAAGCGCGCCGGCCGTCGGGTTGCGGTTACCTTGGTTGTTAAAAAGCGTTCGCTGGGTCTCCTCCGGGATTCGGAAGTTGGCGCGATCCAGAAGATTAAATATCTCCGCGCGGAACTCAAGCTGCTTGGACTCGGAAAAATAGAACCGTTTTTTGGCGGTGAAGTCCACCTGAGCGAGGCCGGGCCCAATCACGGTATCCCGCGCCAGATTACCCAGAGTGCCGCGCTCCGGCAAAACGAACTGTGTGGGATCGTAATACCGGCTCACGTTCCCGGCCGACACCGGATTGTTGTTTCCATTCGGCACCAAATCCGGACGCAAGCCATCGCTCTTGCTGCGAACCACGACCTGCGCGTTATCAAAACCGACTAGCGGGGTAAACGGATGTCCGGTCGCCAGACTGACGATTCCGCCGGTCTGCCAGCCGCCCGCGAGCGTTCTCGCCATCCGGGACCAGTCCTTACCGGAAGGCAGATCGTAGGTGCTGCTCATGGAGAAGACATGGCGGGCGTCAAAAGCGGACAGACCGCGTTCATGTCCCAGGTCGAACAAGCTCTGCATCACGACCGTATTCAAACCCTCCGAGCTGTAGCTGAAGACGCTTCCGGTGTCGATGCTCTTCGACCAGGTGTAAGAGGCCTGGAACTGCAATCCGCTGCTGAGGCGGCGACTCAACACGCTCTGGAAGCCGTTATAGTAACTGTCGCCTCCCGTGGTGCGGTACTGCATGACGCTGAATTTCGGGTTTCGGACCGGAGCCGTCAGGGGGAAAAACAGCTTCCCGTCGGCGCGCCGAATCGGAATGCGGCTGTTCGCGTTCAGGGTGAACTGGGTGCTGTGAACCGACCGCGCGCCTACATAGTACACAGCAAAGCTCGTGTTCTTCGCCACCTGCTGCTGGATTCCCCAGTTGTATTGGATCCGGGAGGGCTGGCTCGGCTCGTATTCCATCATGCTCAAACTAAACAGCGCCGGTGACGTTCCGCTGCGAATGGTGGCGAAGCCGTTTGGAAATGGAGGATTATTCAAGAGCTTGGTCAGCCCGAACGGAGGGTTACTCTCGATGACCGGCAATTGGTAGTAGGTGGTGAGCTGGTCGTGATAAATACCAAACCCGGCTCGCAACGCGGTCTTTTGATTGCCGAAAACATCCCACGCCAGGCCGACGCGGGGGCCAAAATTCTTCAGCGACGGGTTCTTGAAGTACGTCCTGCCCGTGGTCAGTTCCGGGTCCTCCAGATGCACGAGGGTTGATTCGTTGGCGCGATCCGAAGCCGGAAGAGTAATGAACTCATACCGCAATCCCAGGTTCGCCGTCAGTCGCGGCGTCAGGTGAATATCGTCCTGGGCAAACATCCCAATGACATTCTGCCGGACCGTGGGACCCGAATCGCCGGCAGGGTCGTCCGCCTGGAAGGTGAGCGGGACGCCGGTGATCATGCTCGCAAGATTCCCATAACCGTATCGTCCGCCATACGTCCGGCTGCTGGAGGAGTAAAGGAACGAAGTGCGCTGGAAGTCGAATCCGAACTTCAGCGCATGGGAACCCCGGTTCACGCTGAGCGAGTCGCCATACTGATAGCTGTCCAGAAGCATCTGCCGGTCCAGGATCGGCTTGGTGAGGAACTGGAGGCCATCGATTCCCGTAGCTTCAAACGAAAACGCATGAACGCCGGGAACGAATTCCAGGTTTTCCGGAACGTCGATCAGCGGCTCGCGGTTGGCCACAATGTGGCTGCGGTTGTAGCCGAAACGGAAGGTGTTCAGGGTTGCAGGAGAGAAGATGTGGGTCTCCTGGACGGTGATGTAATGGTAGCGGTTGTCGTTAAACACCTGGCTGGTCACGATTCCGTCGCGCGGGGACGGCCCTCCCTGGCTGCCACGGTCCAGCGTGTAGCTCCCGGAGAGGCTGTCGGAGTTGGAAATCGTGTAGTCGCCCTTGCCGACAAAATAATTTTCCGAGGAACGCGTCGCCGCCGTGGTGAGACGCTCCCCGGTTCCGGTCGGCACTCCCGCCGCATTCGTGAAGATCCTTCCGTTGGGAGAGGGGATCAAGTCGAGATAAGGCTTCATCGCCGGATTAACAGGCCCCAGCAGCCCGCTCTTGGCCGCGTCGGAAGGCACAACGTTAATGCCGTTCAGAGCCAGCCGTTCGCGGAGCGCTTCCCAGGCGCCGAAGAAGAACGCCTTGTCCCGCACCACGGGGCCGCCCGCGCTGGCGCCAAATTGATTCCGCTTGAACGGGGCCACCACGCCACGATCGAAATAGCCCGGTGCATCGAGCTTGCTGTTGCGCAGGTACTCAAAGAGAGCGCCGTGCAACTGGTTGGTTCCGGACTTGTGGACAATGTTCACGATGCCGCCGGCCGCTTTGCCGTATTCGGCGGAAAACGTGTTGGTGAGAACCTGAAATTCCTGGATCGCGTCGACGCCCAGGTTGTGTCCCGTGGCGCTGCCCGGCGTCGTTCCGGAACCATCGCTGATGTCCAGGCCGTTGAGGCGGAAACCCACCTGGTTCTGTCGCGCGCCGGAGATGGAAAACCGCGTTCCCATGCCGCGGTTCAGTTCGCGGCTCTGTTCCCGATACTGCACCACGCCCGGTTGCAGCAAGGCAAGCTGGGTATAGTCGCGTCCGTTGAGCGGAAGATCGCGGATCTGCTCGCGGTTTACGAGCGCTCCCACCTCGGACGACGCCGTTGCCACGAGCGGCGCCTCTCCGATGACGGTGACCGATTCCGATACATTACCGGGCTTCAATGTGAAATTCACAACCACGTGATCGCCTACAGTCAGCCGGATGCCGCTGCGCACTTCCGTCTGGAATCCCGAGGAACTGGCATGTACTTCGTAGAGACCAAGCCCCAGATTCGGCACCAGGAACCGGCCCGCGTCATCGGAAGTGATGGAGCGGGCAATGCCGGTTTCCACGTTCCGAACCGTGATCTGACTGCCCGAGATCACGGAACTGGTGCTGTCCGTGACGGTTCCGGAAATGGTTGCCGTTGTGCCCTGACCAAAGAGATGGAACGGAGTTACCAGCGCGGCCACCACGAGCACGCAGTAGCGGACCCAGCGATTACTCATATAATTCCTCCAATTAGTTCGATATTTCGGCGCCGACCCAAACTGGCCCGGGCCAATCCAAAGAGTTGTCTATTACGGTTGGCGGGTTGACCTAGACTCGTTGGCAGGAGATGCTATCAGGAAATGAGCCGCACAGTCAATGGCCTAGCGGAGCCACCAGCTATTTCGGAAGTTCGGCACAAGGGGAGTCTTTCGGGATTCGCAATAGTGGGATCGAGAGGTGGCTGGAGGAGGGAGAGGGAGGCGTGGGTATTTTCAGACAGGGATTTGCTGGAGGAATTCGGGGGAGGAGAGGATTGCAAAGAACGAGAGTGAAATGGGGGACTGCGGAGTTCGTGATTAACTGCTGTCGAAAGGCATCTGGCAGGATAAACTGAGGCGAAGAAGGCGAAGCAGTTCGATCGCAGTGCGAACGGGATGAGTTCCGCGATGGAGGTAGCGAAGCCGGTAAAGCCGCTCGATAGTGATTGCCAGGATGGGATGGTGAGGAGCCAATCGATCGGCGGATTGCGAGGGTCGTGATGGCAAATAGGCTCCAGGCCATACCGGTTCTTGGCGTCGTTGAAGCCTTGGTTTTCGATCTCCCATCGGCTCTTGGCCATGGAGAAGAGGAAGCGGCTGCCGAGGACCCGTTTGGGGAAATCGGTAAACCAGAGGGCCTCGATCACGTCGCCGTTAGGCTTGTGCTGGCGGTAGCGAAGGACGCGGACCGTTTTCCAGCGGAGCGTTACCCAGGGATCCAGATCGTCGGCGTCGGGCATACTCGCCATCGGCGACGACATAGTCGGCAAATCGCATCCCGAGATGACCGACCGCCCGCCGCAGCAATCGGAAGGTGGCGGAGTACTCGCTGTCACCCGATCCGTAGGGTTCCACGTCGAACGGCAGCGACAGGCCGGTTCCCACCACACTGATCATGGAGAAGTGGTGCAGGTAGCACTGCACCTTTTTCTCCTGGCCGGTTCGGGGGCGGCACAACGAACGGGTCGGTGTGGTGGGCGAGCGACGGCCCACCGTGGTTCCGTCCACGGCCAAACCGATCCAGCGGCTGTGGTCGAACGCCTTGTTGCGTTTGGCTTGGCGAATCGCCGTGATCGGGGCGGCTCGGGTCCGGGCCGGGTCCAATCGCTCGGTGAAGTACCCCAGGGCATCATCGCCGAAGCGGCGCCCCACGCCCAAGGCACGGCGAGCCGGAGAGCGGACCAACGCTTCCACCCCGGAATAGCTAGGCTCCCGCAGCAGCCGGCCGATCGGCAAAGCCCACAGCAAGCAGCCAGCGGGAATCTGCGGGCTCTGCCGGCCGTCGCCGGGCGACTCCAGATACCGCCGGAGTCCGAGACACTGCGCCGTGTACTTCCAGAGCCGTCGTGGCGTGGGATTCCTCACCGGCCCTTCTGTTTTCGCCACAGAACCAGCCGTTCCGCGTTGAGGGCAAACACCTCCGAAACCGCATCCTTGAACTGGCGTCCGGCGTGGACGAGTCCCTGTACTTCTTCGACCCACTGCGGCGGGATGTGCTGCACCCGCTTCTTTCCTTGGACCATGAAAGTCAAATACCCAATCGGATGCCCCTGATCGGAGGCGCAATGGCAGGTAGGTTGTCCGCAGCGACGGTGAGTGAGAGACAGCGAACCGGGCAGCAGATCGAGGGGAAGCTCGACGAACTGGCGAAGCAACTGAAACTTCCGCTGGCGCAACCGGGCTGCCTGGGGTCCCTTAGGCTTGATCTTCATATGCATGTCTTAATACATGCATAAGCGCCCAGTCCATCCCTTTCTAAAGGAAAGCGAAAATAGGAATTAACTGAAATGATTCCCGGAATCCGCCCGATCAGCCGCCCTCCCGCCCTTTCATGTACCCTGCTTATCCGAAATTCCGAAATAGCTGGGTAGCCCCAATAACCTCCATTTCACTCGTCACTTTCAGCTTCTCACTCGCCACTTCTTATCACCGCCGTTCTTCCGTGATGCTGATCGGCAGGCCGTCCGGGTCGAGCAGGACCGCGAGCTTCGTTCCAAAATTCTGCGGCGTGGGCGGCAGCGAGAACTCCACGCCTTTCGCTTTTTTTTCTTCGTAAAACTTTTCGATGTCCAGGACCTCAAACGACGGCTGGGCCTGGCCGCTCTCGGTTTCACCGTGCTTCCACATCGCGCTGCTTGCGGGCTTGCCAAGATGCAATGCCAGCGTGACGGTACCGGTGTGAAGCTCGGTCCACTCCGGCGACTCGAACTTCACCGGGAATCCCATCCGGTCCCGGTAAAAAGCGACCGACCGCTTCATGTCCGAGCAATATACAATCACATGGCTCAATCGCAAAAGCATTGTCTCTACCCCTCTCAGTTGTATCCGCAACGACTCACGGCGAATTCGCCGACGGAATCCAAATCGAATCGATCACAGAGAATCTATCATGAAGCATGACCGGCAACCCATCCGGCGCTACAATGAGGCCAGATGGAACACCAGATGGATGAGAAGAAGAATCCCTTGGAAATCCTGCTCGATCGGGGCTTCGCGTTCCGGAGCTTTCCGGCGTATCCGCGCCATCCGGGAGTGGAAAAGTACGGTTGCGCGGCCCTGCTGGAGCTGACACCGGAAGGCAGGCTCCAGCAATTCAGTTCCGCGGGCCTGCTGCTCGATACCGGCGAGATCGCGCTGCTCGTCGAGCGCCAGGGCCGCCCTGTCTTTGTTTACAAGTCCCGGGAGCTGCCCGCCGATGGCGAGCCAATGGAAAACTATCGGCGATTTTTGCGGGAGCTGGGTTCCATCCTCGATCAACAATGATGGGCGGTCCGACGACGATGTTTGCGCAACGCTCTTGCGGCGCAGCCCCCGGTCTTTGTTGCGGAAAACAGCTTGATTCCCTGCATTTCGGGCTTATAATCGGGCGACACACGGGTTTGCTCATATTTGGTTACAATTCCGGATTCCGCTCCTGTGGCCGGACTTGCAACATTATCCCGCTTGGGAAACGAGTGCACGGCTTGAGGATAGGAATCAATTCACCGGTCACGGGCGGTGTTGTAGACTATTGCAGCGAGCTATCATTTTTCACTAAGGGAGGCTTTCCATGCCAGTTTCTGGCCAAGCAAAACTAATCAGTGCAAGCGGGTGGTGGCGAAGGACTTTGATGACCGTGCTCGCCTTCGGGCTGGCGGCGTCCGCCCATGCCCAGTTGAGCGGCTATACCGCTCCGCGCGATCCGGATTACAAAGCCGCGCTGAAGGCAACCGTGGAAGACTTGATGCCGATTGCGCGTTTGATGGCGAAGAAACCCAGCCGGCGCATGGCCCTTTCGCCGGGCTATGGGATCAAATCGGGGGAAAGCGTCCTGATCGTAGTGAGTGTGCGCTTTGACGCGCGCGTCCTGGAAGCGATCCGCCGCGCCATCGTGGAAGCCGGAGGCAAGGTGGACATCATGCGGACTCATGCCGTCGAGCCCAAATCTCACAACGGAAACGCGGGTGAGGAGGAACTGCAATTCATGGGCGAGGGCGGAGCGCCGCCGCAGTCCCGGCTCTCCGGCGCACGCGGCACGCGCGCCTTGTGGGAGGCCAACGTCACCGCCGGAGGAAAGGGTTATGACCTCGTGATCGAAGGCACCGGAGGTCCCAATCCCAAGGCCGATTATCGCTGGGAATACATTCCCTGGGACACCGTGGACAAATTCCAGAACAGCATGGCGGCGTTCCCTTATGAAATCCAGGAAGCGCTCGACAAGGTGATGTGGAAGACCATCACGTCGGCGCGCAAGATCCATGCCACCGACCCGGAAGGCACCGACATGACCTGGAACTGGGACCCCAAGTTTGAGGGCATGTTGCACGAGAACTGGCCGGGCTACGAAATTCTCAAGCAGGGACACATCTCTCCGATGCCGCTGTTCATGAGCCCGCAGGAGGCCAACGCCAACGGAAAGATCGCCGGCAACATTAACCACGCCGGAATCTTCCCTCACCTGGTGCTGACGATTGCGAAAAACGACATTGTGGACGTCCAGGGCGGCGGGGAGTATGGCGCTCGCTGGAAAGAGGTCTTGGACGACTGCAAGGCGAAGAAGATCACATACCCTGGCTTCCCCGGCGTCGGCTGCGGCTGGTTTGAGGAAGCGGCCATCGGAACCGACCCGTGGAGAACGCGCGACCTGGCGGCGGAAATTCGCAACCGCTTCGTGTGGGAACGTGGACGCTCCGGCGTCATCCATTGGGGCATCGGCGTCAGCCAGAACTTCGAATACCATCCCTCAATCATGGACTGGTACCGCGAAAACGCGAGCAAAGTAAAACGCGGCGGCGGACACAACCATATCCACACTTATCTGACTACCATGGATATGACGGACGCCAACGGCAAAGTGACTCGCGTGCTCGACAAAGGACACCTCGTCTTCATGGACGATCCCGACGTCCGCAAGATTGCCGCCAAATACGGCAACCCGGACGAGTTGCTCAAGGAGAAATGGATTCCACGGTACCCCGGCATCAACATGCCCGGCGACTACATGAAGGACTACGCCGCCGACCCGTATTCGTTCATTCATCCGTATCAGGAAAAGCTGCGGCAGGAGGCGGGGTGGGCACCGGAGATGGGGGATTGATTGGTTAGCGCTATCGAAAGGTAGCCACCGCATGCTTTTTATGCCGTGGGTTCGTTCCGGAGAAAAGCCCACGGCACACAAGACGTGCCGTGGCTACCTCCGCATCCTTGTCATGGGCGTAGAGCGGAATTTTAGAATCAACGGAGACCTTTGCGGTCATGCAGTTCCTCGCGACTCACCATCCTCTTTCCGCCGAGATGAAATGGGGAATCCAAAAGGGCCAATGCTCTCGCTTTAGCCCTCGCGTAACAAGCGCGCTGCTTGGGCGTCAGCGGACTTGGCTTGGCTGGATTGAGCTTGCTATTCACGATATGTTTTTCATTGTCGGCCATTGGATCAACCTCAAGTTAAAACGCTCAATGGCTAAAGAAGAAGCACGAAACCAGCGGTTCGGAGCCGTTAGCCAGAACATCTACCTGGGCATCGACCGTTTGCAAATTTGGGATGGGCTTTTTGGTTCCCAATTCCGCGGCTTCGGCGGTGGCGTGCAGCGTGATGTTGGCGGGTCCGGCGCTTTCATTGACCTTGAAAGTAATATAGCCGAGCAGTCCGCCCGGAATCCCCTTCTGTCCCGGCTTCGGCGTCGCGATGGATGCGACGATCGTCAGGGTTGACAGCTCCAGGCCCTTGTCGTTTTTCTCCTCTTTCAATTCCGGGTGGATCTCCACGTTGCCCGACTCGGCGGCGATTCCGCGGCTCACCTTCGAATACTTCAAGTTCTTGCTGACGAACTTGATGTCGAATTTGAGCTGTCCCACTTCCATTCCGTCGACGGGAGAGAAGTAAATGGGAACCACGATGTTGCCGCCCGGATTGCCGTCGGAGTCACCTAGCGTCAGCTTAGGCGTAATCTTGGAATCGCTGGTTTTTTGCGGGGCTGCCGAGGGCTGTTGGGCGAAGGCGGCTGGGAAGCATCCGGCCAGGATCAGACCGGCGATTACAACGAAACGGCGGAGAAGAATTCGCATTCGGGACCCTCTTGAGGACCACATAATATCGCGACGCGGATCGCCGTTAGGGCGCGCCTTCTTAACTCACAACTTCCGACGCGCCCCGGCGAAATCCCTTGCCACTTAATTATGCGATACTCAAGCGGAATATCCTAGAAAATCAGCTTCAGCGCGAACTGCATCTGCCGGGCGCTGCCAACGACCTTGGTGAGCGCGGCGGTTCCGCCCACCAGTTGGCGGTTGGACGCATTCCACGCCTGGGAGAGGGTCGGCTGTGGAGGCGCGAGGTTTGCCCGATTAAAAAGATTGAAAAAATCCGCGTGGAATTCCAGCCGGGCGTTTTCCCGCAACGGCACGGGGATATTCTTCAACAGGCTGAAATCCACATTGGAAAATCTGGGACCGATCAGAGTGTTGCGGCCGTTGTTTCCGTAGAATCCGGCTGGAGGTAAAAAGTAGGCGCAGGGGTCGAAGTAACGGTCCGGGGTGCCTATCTTCTCTCCCGCCTGGACCGCGTTCGCTCCCGTTCCGCATCCCGCGCTGGTGCCAGAGATTATGCTTTCGCTAGTGCGTCCGGCGACCAGGTCCGGATGCTGCCGCCCGGCGTTCCGGGTACCATCCGTAGCGTTGCGGCCGTTGACGTAGACCGTGAACGGAACTCCCGACGAAGCCGAGTAAATGCCGGACACTTGCCAGCCGGCGAGCAGATAGGAAGCGATGCCGGTCTGCGCGGGAGACGGCACAGTCCAGATGCCGTTGATCACCAGGTTATGTTCCAAATGGAGCGAAGAGAGGCCGCGGTCTGCAATTTTGTCGTACGGCTGCGACGCGGCTCCTTCGTTGTAGTCGGTCTGCGCCACGCCGGTAGTGCTATCGTCGACGTTCCTGGCCCATGTGTACGAGGTCTGGATCTGGAAGCCGCGGCTGAGGCGCTTCTTTACTTCCACATTCATGGAGTTGTAAAAGGACTGCGCGTCGGAGATGCGGAGCGTTCCGTTGCCGAGGTTCGGATTGGGCCGCTGCAGCGGGTTTCTTGTTACCACGAAGGCGCGGCCGTTCACCTGCGTCGAGGGAATGGCGTTGGCGTCCAGAATCCTCCAGAGATGCACTCCCCGGCTTCCGACATATCCCACGGAAACGGAAAGGTTCTTCGCGATTTCACGTTCGATCGAGGCGTTGAATTTCATTTCGTAGGACGGCTTGATCTTCCCATCGACCGTCTCATAAAAGGTGCCGGAGTTCGTCTTCGCGCTCAACGCCGTAGGCCCGATCCTCGCGACGTCGGAGGCGGCCGAGGTATACGAGGTGAAGGCGTTCACGAGGGAAGCGACGAAGGGCGGGTTCTTCGTGGAGAACGTCCGGTAGTAGGAGCCGGCCAGCACCTCATAAAACAGCCCGAATCCGGCGCGGATTGCGGTTCTGCCGTTGCCGTTCGGGGCCCATGCAAATCCCACGCGGGGGGAGAAATTTTTCAGCGACATCTGCTCCCAGAACGGCACGCCCACGTCGAACTGCGTCGCATGAACCCAGTCCCTGATCGAGGAGAGCCGGTTCCATTTCTCCGTTGGCGCCGTGAAAGGCTCATAGCGCACGCCGAGGTTCCACGTGAAGTTGGGACGCAACTGCCAATCGTCCTGGAAGTACAAGCCTATTACCTTCTGCCGCAGCGAGCGGAAAGTTCCGCTCAGCGGGAATTGCGCCGCGGAAGTGAGGAGCGGACCGTTCTGCAAGAACGCTTGCAGCGAGCCCCACCCAAACGCGCCGAAGGCTCCGGCGGCGGGTCCGCTGGTGTTGAAATCGGGCATCTGGAAGTTGGCTCCGAACTTGAACGACTGGCTGCCGCGGTTGTAGAGCATGCTTTCCGAGAACTCATAGAGATTCTGCACCCGCGTGGAAATGTTGTTGGCGCTGGGACCCAATTGGTTTACCCCGGTGATGGTGATCGCCGGCGGTTCGTTGTAGCCCAGGAAAAATAGGTTCTTCGGATAATTGACATTCAGCACAATGTCGGAGGAGACGTTGGTGCGGTTATACGCCGCGCGTGTCGTCGAGAGCAGGCGCGGGCTGATGATGCGCTCATACTGCGCCGTGGCGAAGCGCGAATGCGTGAAAATCAACTGATTCGAGAGCGGAATCACGTCCGGAAGGCTGTCGCTGCCCTGGTCGTACGTGAAGCGGGAAAAAAGAGTCTGGTTGGGAGTGAGGTAGTAATCCACCCTGGTTACGAAGTAATTTTCGTCCAGCACTTCCGTGCTGGGGGAAAAGAGCAGGCCCGTGTCTCCCCGAATCGTACCGTTGGGCAGCGGATAGAGATCGAGGAAGGGCTTGGTCTCGGGTGAGATCGAGAATTGCTGCCCGTTCACGATGCCCCGATGCACCGATTCGCTCGGCACTGTGGCGACCTGCGACGAGCCGACCGTGGCTTGCCGGAGCCCTTCGTAGTTGCCGAAGTAAAACGCCTTGTCTCTTTTGATCCGGCCTCCCAAAGAACCGCCGAACTGGTTTCTCCGGAACTCCGGTTTGGCCCGGTCGGTAAACGTTCGGGCGTCCACGTTGTCGTTGCGAAGAAATTCGTAGGCGGTTCCATGCATCTCATTGGTGCCCGACTTGGTGACCAACTGGACCACGCCGCCGCTGGAGCCGCCGAATTCCGCGCTGTAGCTGCCGGTCAGCACCCGGAACTCGCGGACGGAATCCACGCCCATCAGCACGCCAGTGGCGCTGCCGGGACTGCCGAAATTGGCGACGCTCTTCATATTGGTGCCGTCCAGGAGCCACCCCGTCTGATCCACGCGCGAACCCGCCATCGCGATCCGGGTCCCGAATCCCTTGGAAGCACCCGCATCGCTGTTGCGAACCGAGAACACTCCCGGCACCACCAACGCCAACTGGCTAAAATCGCGGCCATTGAGCGGCATCTGGGTGATTTGCGTGCTATCCACCACGCCGCCAACGGAGCTGGAACTGGTATCGACCAACGGCGCTTCCCCAGTAACATCCACCTTTTCGGAGACTGCTCCCACGTTCATCGTCAGATTGATAACGGCGTCCTGTCCCACTACCAGAGTAATCCCGCGTCGCGTCAGAGTCTCAAAGCCGGTCATGGTGGCCGTGACTTCATAGGCCCCGGGAGCCAGCTCGGCCGCCACGTAACGGCCCCTCTCATCCGAGTTCATACTCCGTTGCGCTCCTGTTTCCGCATTGCGGACCGCAAGTTGAACCCCAGGGAGCACCGCTCCGCTTGCATCGCTCACCACACCCGTGATCCGGGCCTTCGTGGATTGGGCTAACGTTACGGAATGAAACCAAAAACAGGCCGTAACGAGACAGAACCCCGCCAACAGTCTTCGCGACATTTTGAAAATTCCTCCTTCGATGGTCCGCCTAGACTTGGCTCTTGAATACGACACATCCAGACTGGATGTCAAGGCATTTCTTCGTTTAAATCAGCGGCCTGCCGGAGCGGTGCCTGCGGATTTTCCGCCGGCCCGCTCCTCTTGCAACTGATATAGATACTCGTGCTCGTAATCCGCGATGTAATCCCTGCATCCTTGCGGATCGATGAACGGGTTTGGTTGCGCCCCCTCCTGCATGCGCTTCAGTTTCTCTTCCATGTTGAACATGTACGCATGCGACGCCAGGAACACATCGCAGGGCAGGCGCTTCAAGGTCTTGAACCCGAGGGCATAGGCCTCGGCAATGCCGGGAAATTTCTTATTCCCGATCAAGGGAACTCCGTCGTTCAGCCGGTTGCTGCAGATAAAAAGGACATTGTATTTCCGCCCGTTCTCTTTCACCTCGGTAGACCATGCGGTACAACCTTTGGTGTGTCCGGGCGTCAAGTGCGCCACCATGGTGACGCCTCCGAGTTGGACCTTTTCGCCGTCGTGAAGCGTCTGGTCCGCGCGGACCGGCTTCCAAAGCTCGCGGCCGTCGCTGCGAAAATCGCTCCGTCCCCCATCGGCGAGAACCGATTCGTCCTGGGCCATCACATATACTTTCGCTCCGGTCAGTTCTTTGAGCTTTGCCAGCCCTCCCACGTGGTCCACGTGCGCGTGCGTCTGCAGCAAGATTTTGATGTCCTTCAGGTGGAAGCCCAGCTCCTCGACGCCCTTTCGGATGGCAGGCGCCTCGGGATCGGTCATGGTGTCGAGGAGGATATTCCCCTGCGGCGTTGTGATCAGGAAAGACGTATAATTCGTCTCCCCGACGTAATAAATGTTCCCGATGATGCGGAAAGGCTTCACTGGTTTGTTGGGGTAGGGGGGATTGTAAATTTTCTTCGTTGGCTTCTCGATCCTGCCTTTCGCCGCTTTCTGCGCGTACCCAGTCGCCCCATTGAGAAACAAGAAAAGTATCGCCGCCGGCAAAATAGTTCCGGTCATCGTTTGGCGGAGACGGAACATTTCAATCTTCAACATTGTTCGTTTCATGCACCCGTTCCCACTCACCTTTTCCAGTCCCGATTCTTGAGAGAAAAACCACCACGGGTTCCGGTTCGACCGAAATCGGTTCACTGCCATTGATTTCCGGCGCCGGCCACCCGTGGTGTTGGCAGAGTCGAGAGACTCAAAAGACGATCTTCAAGCCAAATTGCATCTGCCGGGACGGCGTGATCGTATTGTTGATTCTGCCGGCGCCTGCGATGTACTGCCCGTTGGTTGGGTTTAAGACCTGGAGTGCGTCGGCTGGCAGTCCAAAATTGGCCCGGTTGAGGAGGTTGAAGAACTCCGCGCGGAATTCCAGCCGACTGCCTTCCTTGATTCCTAGTGGAGTAGACTTCATCAAGCTAAAGTCCAAGTTCTCATAACCAGGACCTATCAGCGTATTTCTTCCGGCAATGCCGTAGAAGCCGGCAGGTGGCAGCACGAACGCGCAGGGGTCGAAATATAGGTCAGGGGTGCCGAGCGCCGTGCCGGCCTTCACGCTCTGGCAGCCGGAACTGGTTCCTGAGACGGTGTTACTGTTGTTACGGCTGGGGGTGGGGTCGGGCCTCTGCCCACCAGTCGAGCGGGACAGATCGGGCGCGTTGCGGCCCGATACCCTCTCGGAGAACGGCGTGCCTGAAGCCGCCGAGAAGATCGTCGACAATTGCCACCCGTCCGTAATCCGTGAGACGATACCCGTCTTCCATGGCGAGGGAATCGCATAAAGAAAGTTGATCGTGAAGTTGCGGCCCTGATTTAGCGCCGACAATCCCCGGTCCACTTTGGGGTTGTACGCCTGAGAACTGACTCCCTCAAGGAAATCCGTATTGGCGAGACCCGTGGTGGCGTCGTCAATATTCTTCGACCACGTGAAGGAACTCTGGAGCTGGAACCCGTGACTGAAGCTCTTTTTGACTTCGGTTTGCAGAGCGTTGTAGAACGCTTGAGCGTCGGAATATCGCGTGGTGCCGACGCTGACGTTGCGGTTTACGCGCTGCGAGCCGGCCGGTACGAACTCGCGGCCATTCACGATGGTGAAGGGAGCATCATTCACATCGGAGTTGCGCCACAGGTGAATTCCACGATTCCCCAGATAGCCCAGCGACACCGTAATATTATGAGGAAGCTGGCGCGCCACGGTGAAATTGGCTTTCATCTCATAACTCGATTTCAGGTCCCACTGGATCAGCTCCATGAACGTGTTCGGAGTCATGGCTGAGGTCAGCAAAGACGGACCGATAACGGCCCAGTCAGCCACCGCGGTGCTAAACTTCCTGCTGCCTACCGGTGCCTGTGCTGTGGCGAAATACGGCGGGTTCTTTCCGCCGGGTGTGATGTAGTATGCGGCGTTTATATTGACATAGAAGATGCCAAAGCCCGCGCGCACAGAGGTCTTGCCGTCGCTTCCGGGGCTCCACGCAAATCCCACTCGCGGAGAGAAGTTCTTCTTCGAGGGATTCTGGAACAGCCCGATATCGGTGCTGAAAGATGTATCGTGCACCCAGTCTTTCACCATTGCGATGCGGTCGTGCTTCTCCGTTGGGGAGGTGTAGGGCTCATACCGCAGCCCGAGGTTCCAGGTGAAATTGGTTCGCATTTTCCAATCGTCCTGGAAGTATAAGCCGAATGTTCTTTGGAACCACGTTCTGTTCCTGGCACTGCCAGGAGACACGGCGCCGAAGGCGGATAGCGTGTCATCGGTGAGGAATTTTTGAATGCTGTCCCAGGTGAAAGAACCGGCGCTTCCCGCCACTTCGCCATTCTTGGTAGCGTCCACGCGCTGCCCTTCGAAGCCGAACTTCATAGAATGGCTGCCGTGTATCTGTTGCAAATTCTCCGCCAAGTCCCAAACGTTCTGCGGTCTGCGCAATAAATTCGTGGCGCCCGGTCCGAACCCCTCTGCGCCTGTGACGGTAAGGGCCGGAAGCCAGCCAGGCTGAAAGATGTTCAGACTTGCCGGATAACTGAATAGGGCCGATTCATCGCCTATCAGCAAGCTGCGGTTGTACGCCAAGCGTGTGGTCATTAGGAACGATCCCGAGATGACGTAGTCGTGCTGCAATGTTACGTAGCGTGAGTGGCTGGCCACGTTCTTCGAAAATACAGGCAGTTTATCCGGTGTAGAAAGTGAAGATTGATCGTAATTGAAGCGCGCAAAGATTGACTGTTTCTCATTCAGGTGCACGTCGCCGCGGAGGACGAAGAAATTTTCATCGACAGGGCTACTGGCGGTAGCGGAAAGTAAGCCTGTACCTGTAGGAAAGCCGTTCCTGTCCTGTACATTGCCGGCGTTCGGGAGAGGCCACAGGTCCAGGTACGGCCGAATTGCCGGCGAAACCTGTACTTGCGTCAATCCGCCTCTGCCATCGGGGACCAGGCCGTTATGAGCATTCGCATCCAGCACCTGGGGAATCCTGGTCACTTCCTGGCGTTGCCGCAGTCCCTCATAGTTACCGAAGAAAAACGATCTATCTTTTCGAATCGGCCCGCCCAGCGATGCACCAAACTGATTGCGCTTGAAAGGAGGCTTGTCCTTATCAAAGAAATTCCGCGCATCCAGAGCGCTGTTGCGTAGAAATTCATAGAGAGTTCCATGCAAACCGTTGGTGCCGGACCTGGAGACCATATTGACCACGCCGCCACTGGTTCCTCCTAGTTCGGCGCTGTAATTACTCGTCAGTACCTGGAACTCACGCACGGCATCGACACCCAACATGACGCCCGCTGCGCTGCCCGGTGTCCCGAAGTTCGACAGGTTGTGAATATTTGTGCCGTCGAGCAGCCATGCCGTCTGGTCCGGCCTCGAGCCGCCCATGGAGACGCGGGCGCCATATCCTTTTGTGATTGTGGAATCGCCATTGCGAACGGCTGTGACACCGGCCTGGATCAACGGAAGCTGGCTGAAGTCGCGGCCGTTCAGAGGCAGCTCCTGGATGCGTTTCTCATCGACGACGCCGCCGACGGTGCTGGTGGTGGTGTCGAGCAGCGGCGCCTCATCCATGACCGTCACCTTCTCGCTGACGGCCCCCACCTTCATGGCAAAGTTCAGACCCGCCGCCTGTCCTACGGCCAAGATAACGCCGCTCTTGACCAGGGTCTCGAATCCCGGCAGGGTGACCGAGATCTCATAGGTGCCGGGCGCCAACTGCGGAGCCAAAAAACGGCCTGCTCCGTCGGCGGCTATGGTGCGCCGAGCGCCAGTCTCCGAGTTGGTTACGGTCACCTGGGCTCCGGGTAGCACTGCGCCGGATTCGTCCGAAACGACTCCGGAAAGAGTAGCCGTGGTGGACTGAGCCGCGCTAAATCGGCTCACCAACAGAAGAGACGACACCATGCACGCCGCCAGAATCAGTTTTTTTGCCATGTTACTTCCTCCTTCTTGATGTCCGCGATTGGTTCCTAAAAGATCAGTTTCAATCCAAACTGCATTTGCCGCGACGAGGATACCGTTTTGGCGATCTTTCCCGCGCCAGCGACGTATTGTCTGTTGGCCGGGTTCAAGACTTGCAACGAAGCTGGCAAGGCAAAGTTCGCCCGATTGAACAGGTTGAAAAATTCCGCTCGAAACTCCAGACGGTTTCCTTCCCTGATCCCCAGCGGCGTGCTCTTCGTCAGGCTCATATCGAAATTCATGAATCCGGGTCCGATTACGATGTTCCGTCCTGCGTTGCCATAGAATCCGCTTCCCGCGGGGAATCCCGGAGGCGCCGCGGGCGGCAAGACAAACGCGGAGCGATCGAAATATTGATTGGGGTCTCCCAGAACGATGCTGTCGAAAGAGCGTCCGGCAACCAGGTCGGGCCGCTGCCCTCCGGTACCCCGCGACTGATCCGGAGCATTCCGTCCGGAGACTCTGGGAGAAAATGGCGTTCCGCTGGAGGCCGAGAAGATGCTCGAGAGCTGCCACCCATCGACGAAGTGCGAAACAAACCCCGAGTGAACGGGCGAGGGAATCCGATAGACGCCGTTGACGACCAATACGTGACTCTGGTTGAGAGCGGACAAGCCCCGGTCCATTTTTGTTTGATATGCCTGCGAGCTCACGCCTTCATTGAAGTCCGTGTTGGCAACGCCGGTTGTGGCGTCGTCGATGTTCTTCGACCACGTATAGGAGGTTTGGAACTGTAAATTGTGGCTGAAGCTCTTTTTCACTTCCACCTGAAGCGCGTTATAGAACGATTGGGCATCGGAGTGGCGAGTGGTTCCCGCGCCCGCGTTCCGATTCACACGAGGCGTGCCCGCCACCACTAAGGCCCGGCCGTTTACCATCGTGAAGGGAGCGTCGTTGGCGTCGGAGTTCCGCCACAGGTGAACTCCCCGGTCGCCCAAGTAGCCTGCCGATACCGACAGGCCCCCCGGCAATTGGCGCTGCACGGTGAAGTTAAACTTCATCTCATAAGAAGGGTTCAGATTCCAGTCGAGAATCTCCAACAAGGCATTCGGAGTCAGAATGGGATTCAGTAACGAGGGAGAGATTCGTGCCATGTCGGAGGCGGCCGAGGCCAGGTTTCCTTGCACACTCGCAGTGGTCCCGGCAAACGGCGGATTCTTTCCTCCGGGGGTGAGATAGTAGGGACTGAGAAGGTCCACAAAAAACAGGCCGACACCCGCGCGGATGGCGGTCTTGCCGTTCCCCTGGGGGTCCCACGCGAAACCCACTCGCGGAGAAAAGTTTTTCTTGGAGGGGTTCTTGAACATTCCGATATCGGTCTGGAAGCGCGTGGCCGTGACCCAGTCCTTTACCATGGTAATTCGCCCGTATTTCTCGCCCGGAGCGGTGAACGGCCCGTAACGGAGGCCCAGATTCCACGTAAAGTTCGGCTTCATTTTCCAATCGTCCTGAATATAGGTTCCGTAGACGGATTGCAAATAGCTACGGGTGGAACTGCCTCCGAAAGCGACGCCGGAAAAAGCGCTCGGCCTGGCGTCGGTCAGGAAATCCTGGAGAGTGTTCCACGTAAAACTTCCGTTGAATCCGGCGCCCGTGATGTTGATGTTTGACGCCACGTGGTCCCACTGAAACCCGAATTTCATGGAATGTCCGCCGCGTATGTACTGGATTGCCTCCTGAAGGGTATAAATATTTTGGACTCGGTACTGGACGTTTTGAGAGCCGGGACCGAGCTGAGCGACTCCCGTGACATTGAGGGTCGGAAGGTATCCCCGGCTTATGATCTCCAGGTTCGCGGGGTAACTAATGAGCGGGATTTCGTCGGAGGCCAGCCGGGTGCGGTTGTAAGCGATCCGCGAGGTCATCAGCAGATGCGGCGATGCAATGAAGTCATGCTGCAGTGTGGCGTAGCGCGTATGTCCGACAATTTGCGAGGTGGTAATGGGCACCTGATCCGGCGCGCTCAGAGTGCCTTGATCGAAAGTGAAACGGGCGAAGAGCGTCTGCTGGTCGGTGAGATGGTGATCCACGCGAGTGACAAAATAGTTTTCGTCGACGGGGCTGCTGGCCGCCGCATACAACGTCGCCGTGCCGCTGTTGGCCCCGCTCGCGGGACCGTTCGCCGCCGGCCACAAGTCCAGATACGGGCGGATTTCCGGAGCCACGGTCACTTGCTGCAACGTTCCACCCGCGCCGGGCAGCAACCCTCGATGAACATTGGCGTCCGGCACCAGCGAAACGGTCGTCAGACCAAGCCTTTGCCGCAGCCCTTCGTAATTCCCGAAGAAAAAGGTCCGGTCCCGCCGAATTCTGCCCCCGAGCGACCCTCCAAACTGGTTTCGCTTGAACGGAGGCTTGTTCGGAATATCGAAGAAGTTCCGCGCGTCCGTGGCGCTGTTGCGAAGAAATTCAAAGAGGCTTCCGTGCAAGTCGTTGGTCCCGGACTTGGTCACCATATTGACGACGCCGCCGCTGGTCCCTCCGAACTCCGAGCTGTAATTACTGGTGAGAACCTGGAATTCCCGCACCGCCTCGACGCCCAGCATCACGCCGGCGGCGCTGCCCGGCGTGCCGAAATTCGACATGCTCTTGATGTTCGTCCCGTCCAGCAGCCAGGCCGTTTGATCCGGGCGCGACCCTCCCATCGAGACGCGAGTCCCATATCCCTTGCTGACCGTTGTGTCTCCGTTGCGAACCGCGGTTACGCCCGGCTGCACTAGCGGAAGCTGGCTGAAGTCCCGTCCGTTCAGAGGCAGTTCCTGGATGCGTTGCTCCTCAACGACGCCAGCCACCGCACTGGAGCTGGTGTTGAGCAGCGGCGCCTCTCCGGTCACCGTCACTTGTTCCGCCACCGTTCCGACTTCCATGGACAGTGTTAATTTCGCGTCCTGTCCCACCGTCAGCGTGATCCCCTGCCGCACCAGCCTGGAAAATCCCGCCATGCTGGCGGTGACGTCATAGGATCCCGGCGGCAGTTGCGGCGCCACAAAGCGTCCACCGGCGTCCGTCGTCAGCGAACGTTGCACCCCAGTGGCCGAGTTAACGACCGTCACCTGCACACCCGGAAGCACCGCGCCGCTTTGGTCCGTGATGAGACCGGAAAGGGTAGCCGTGGTGGTTTGAGCCATGCTCAGGGTGCTCACAGCGAGCATTAACGTCCATAGGCAAACGCACCGGGAAGCTGTCTTTTGCATAAGCCGTCGTTTCCTCCCTCTCGTATTCCGACTCCGACGAAACGATCCGGGATATACCCGTGGGTTCCTCACGCGCTGGGAAAGTTAACTCCGCACGATCCAACACCGAAACCGGGGCGGGCGCTCCCGTTCCTGCGATCATCCCTACGGCGCATATGCAGACCCGCGCGGACGGATGGAGAACTCCATTCAATTCGCAACCTGAGATTTGGGAAAATCGCCTGACTAAAACGAACAAAAGGAGACCGCATAAAACCGGTCTCCTTCGGAAATGTCCGATCGCGTCCTCTTTGGAACGCTGAGATCGAAATACAAATATCCCGCCACGATCAAATCGTCCCGCCTTTTCCCGCCAGCCATCGGGAGGCAAGCTCTGCACGTCGTCACTGACTTAGTTTCTTGACGCGGACCGCGCTATTCGCCCGATCGATCCCGCTTCTTGCCGGTAAATGGAGCAGCGCCTAATTTGACGAGCAACTCCGCAATTTTCTTTTGCTCTTTGGGCTGCCGGAAACTGTAGTCGTAGCGGCCTCCGCCGAGCTGACGGTAGACCAGGCCCTCGGGATCGCCCAGTGCGATCGTCAGAGGCGTCTCTCCGTACTTGTCTTTCGCGTTCAGGTTGGCGCCCTTTTCCGCCAGGTACTGAATGACGTCGCCATAGCCCATATACGCGGCGGCGTGCAGCGCGGTCTGGCCCTTTTCATTAACTGCATTGACATCGCCGCCCAGCTCGACATTCAGCTTGACCGCATCCAGAACCCGCTTCTCTTCGTCGGGTTCCCGTGCGATCTCCGGCGCATATTGTCCACCGAAGCCGATACCGCTGCGCTCGTGGCCCACTCCCGCCGCCACCATCAGAGGCGAGGTGTTTTCCGTCGTCGAGATTTTGGCGTTGGCGCGTCCTTCCACCAGCATGCGCATCAGGCTCATATCGCGGGATGACGAAGCGAGCATGAACGGCGTCGCGCCGACCAAGCTGATTTGTGGCAGATTGTTCCCGTTGGAGCGGGAGATCGGAGCGTAGTCATAAGGCGGAAAGTCGGACTCGATTCGCGCGTTCGCATCCGCTCCATGCGCCAGAAGCGCCTTCACCAATTCCGGCATGTTGGGCCGTTGCCATCCAAACCGGTCGGTCGGTTCCGGTTTATAGCTGCTGATGGATAACATCCCATCATGCAGCGCGTAGTGCAACGGAGTAATCCCGAAGCCGTCCTTGGCGTTCGGATTCGCTCCCTTTTCCAGCAGGAATAATGCGAGCTTCTCGTGGCCGCTGGCGCTCGCAATAACCAATGCGCTTCCTTCTTCCGGCGTGGACTCGTTGATGTCCGCTCCCGCCGCCAGCAAGATCTGGGCGGATTCTACATCGCCCTGCTGCGCCGCGAACAGGAACGGCGTGAACCCGCCGCCCGTCTTGGGGAAATGCACGGTCTTGGGGTAAGTGAACCCATCTTTTGCTCCGGTCAGGCAGGGGTCCTTCGCCGTGCAAGCCACTTGGAACGGCTCCGGCATCTGCACCACTTTCGAACGGACACGGATGTCCGCTTTGTGGTCGACCAGCACGCGAACCACGTCGGGGTGTTTCTTGGCGACCGCCCACATCAGAGCGGTCTGCCCTTTTTCCGACTCCTTCGCGTTTACGTCCGCTCCGGACTCGAGCAGCAATTTCACCGCTTCCGCATTGCCTACGCTGGTACACGTCATCAGCGGCGTCTCACCCGTCCACAAGGCTGCGTTGGGATTCGCTTTGGCCTTCAGCAGCTTTCCGACCATGGCTGCATTGTTGTTGGTGCAGGCCAGCGAGAGCGGGGTGACGCCGTAGTCGTTGGGCGTATTCGCGTTGGCACCGGCGTTAATCAAGAGCTCGGCGGTTTCCAGATCGTCGCGGTGCACCGCCCAGGCCAGCGGCGTCGAGCCATCCGGCTGAGGCGCATTCACATTGGCATGATCCTTCAACAGAGTGCGCACGGCCTGCTTGTCGCCCTGTTTGACCGCATCGATCAACCCCGCATCGGCAGCCACGAGACTCGCAACCGACAGCAGCGATGCCAGCCACACAATGCCAACGCCTTTGACGCTCATTCCCGCCTCCTTACATACCGTAACCGACTCCGATTCGCCCGCCGCCCGCGCTTAGACTGAAAGGTGCTCCAGCTTTCCGGTAGCGTCGCTGAACTTGCTGTCCAGGTAGCCCTCGGTGGGAACCTTCAGCATGTCGAGAATGGTCAAGTGCAGGTTCGACAGCGGCAGTCCCGCATAACGGATGTGACGCCCTCCCTTGATCTGGCCCGCTCCTCCGCCCAACAACAGGACGGGAACATCGTTGTGGATATGGAAATTGCCATCGCTCAGGCTGCTGCCATAGAGGATGATCGAGTGATCCAGCAGCGACCCGTCGCCGTCCTTCGTCGCCCTCATCTTCTCCAGGTAATAGGCGAACATCTTGGAATGGTAGAGATCGATCTGCTCCACCTGCGAAATGTTCTCTTCCATGTCCTTGTGATGCGACAACGGGTGATGTCCGTCGGCGATGCCGATCTCGCGATAGTTGCGGTCGGTCTGTTCGCGGCCAAGCATCAACGTGATCACGCGCGTCATATCGGTTTGGAAGGCCACCACCTGCAAGTCGAACATCAGCTTGACATGCTCTTCAAACGAGGTTGGAATGCCCACGGGCCGCTCCATGTTGGATTCGCCCTCAGGGGTCGCTTCGCTCGAGCTTCCTTTCTCCGCCACCTGGATGCGCCGTTCGATATCGCGGATGGAATCGAGATACTCGCCCAGCTTCACGCGGTCGCTCGGCCCGACTCCCCCCAGGATGCGAGCCACGCTCTCCGTGACCGAATCGAGAACGCTCTGCTGCCGTTTGACGCGGCGCAGCCGCTCGGCCGGGCTGGTCGAATCGCTGTCGCCGAACATCCGCTCGAATACCGAGCGCGGGTTGATCTCCACCGGCTGCGGCGCCGTGGGACCGCGCCAGGAGATCGTGTTCATGTAGTACGACGAGTAGCTGCCGTCGTCGCCCGAGATCTCTGAACTGTCCAGGCCCAGCTCGAGCGATCCCAACTGCGTTTGCTTGCCGAAATATTTCGCGGCTAACTGGTCCATGGAGATTCCCACCGCGCCGCCCGGTTTGGGGTGTATTCCCGTCAGGTAGGAGGCGCAGGGGCGGGCATGGACTCCGCCCGGCTCGTTGCCAACGGCATCGGCGGCTTTGATGTTCAGCCCGCTGATCACCACCATCTGATCCTTGAATGCAGCCAGAGGCTCCAAAGTCGGAGTGATCTCGAAGCCCGCGCCCTCCGTCTTGGGAGTCCACTTCCTCATGATTCTCCCGTTGGGGCCAAATACAGTGGAGAACCGGACCGTCGGTTTGGCCGCCGTGTCCAGGGCGCCTGCAAACGCCGGAACCATCGAATCCAAGAGCGGCAACGCTAACGCCGTTCCGACGCCGCGCAAAAACGCCCGGCGGGCAATCGCTTTCTTAAAATTCATCATGATGATCGATTCTCCTTGTTTGAAGTGGCGCGCTGACGTTTATTCCAATTAACGCAGACCGGCGGTGGTGGTCGTCGGCTCCGCAGATTTCCTCATTTGAAATGGCATGCTCTTGACCGTGCCCAAAACCAGGGACGACCAGCGGTATTCGCTGGCAGCCGCCTCGCGCACGATTTTGCGGACGGCTGGCTCATCTGAAGCTTCGATCCCCCGGCCCAGGGCGTAGGTAAGAAGTTTTTCGGTCACCGTGTTGACGTATTGCTGCGGACGGCTCAGCAAAGCCTGGCGCAGCTCCACCGGGCCTTGAAACTTGGTTCCGTCCGGCATCACACCCGACACATCCAGGGGGCTGCCGGCATCGGTGGTTCGCCACTTGCCGGTGGCGTCGAAATTATCGAGAGCAAAGCCTATAGGGTCCATCCGCGAGTGGCAGATGGCGCAGGCGGGATTGGCGCGATGCGCCTCCATCTGCTGGCGCATTGTGAGAAGCTTGCCATTCTCGCCCTTCTCTTTCAGCGCCGGAATGTTGGGCGGCGGCGGCGGAGGCGGCGCACCCAGCAAATTGTCGAGCACCCATTTGCCGCGCAGAACCGGCGAAGTCCTCGTGGTGCGGGAAGTGATCGCCAGGTAATTCCCCTCTCCCAGTAGGCCCCTGCGCATGTCATCGGAGAGTGTTACGCGCCGGAAGCGGCTGCCGTAAATATTGGGAATCCCATACTGCTTCGCCAGACGCTCGTTCACGAACGTGTAGTTCGCATTCAGCAGGTCCAGCGCGCTGTGATCTTCGCGCAACTGGCTCTCGAAGAAAAGAATGGATTCCTGGCGGAACGCATCCCGCAACTCTTCGTCGAAATCGGGAAACACTTTCGGGTCCGGCGAGATCGCCTTGATATTGCGGAGGCTCAGCCACTGGCCGCCGAAATTGTCCACCATGGACTTGGCACGGGGATCGGCGAACATGCGCCGCACCTGCTGCTCCAGCACCGCGGGATCTTTGAGCTTCCCGCGTTCGGCTGCGTCGAGCAGCTCGTCGTCTGGAATGCTGCTCCAGAGGAAAAACGACAACCGCGAAGCCAGCTCCAAATCGCTAATGCGATACGGGGTACCCGGCGTCGCACCCGCGGGATCGCGCTCGATGCGGAACAGAAATTCCGGGCCGGAGAGCATTCGTTGCATTGCCATCGCAATTCCGGTTTCGAAGCCGTCTTCGCTTCCCACCCGATAAAGCTTGACCAAAGTATCGACGTCTTCCGCGGTGACCGGCCGCCGATAGGCACGGCGCGCGAGCGTCGAAAGAATCTTCCGGGCGCAGGCTTCGTTGCTGTTGCCGTTGCCGGCGTCATTGCCGGGCTTCAGCGAAACCTGTTGCATGCTCTTGCCGGGTTGGCTGCCGCCGGCAGGCTGGCAAACAAAAATCTTCCGCCGGCTGGGCGTATCACCCGGCCCTTTGGTGTTGTACGGCCCCAGGATCGTGACGGTATCGAGGACCGGGTCTCCCCCTCGAAATTTCCGCATGTCATCGAGCAGCATCGGCGGCATATAAACGCCCTCTGCCTGCGAAACCTTTTTCAGGAAAGTCACTCCCAGCACATGCGAACCCGCCTTGGCCGGGAATCGGACCTCCAGGTTTTCATCGCCCGACATCTCGTATTCCAATTGTTCGATATCCCCCCGGTAGTCGGGATCGTTGCGCGTAAACATCGGCCCGGATTTGCCTTTGTGCACGCCTCCCACCGTAAAGAGTTTCACCCTGGCGCCGTCCAGGCGGACATCCAGCGGATGCTCCTCGGTCAGCCCCCGGATAAATCCATCGTCGTTTTTTTGCAGCCGGATCCGAATGACGTACTCGCCGTCAACCGGGAAATTATGGTGGATGGCGGCTCCACCGCGCGACCCGAACGGAAGATCCTCGCTCTGGCGGTCGTTCTGAACCATGTTTTGGGGTACCTTATACTCCTCCGAACCCGGACGCATCCCGGTATCTCCAATAGAAAGCCGGCTGATCTTGCCCGCCGCCAGCAGGTATCTCTCCATCAGCAGCGGTGACACGCTCAGAACATCCCCGTCGTTATCGAACCCGTTGCTGGCTTCGTCCGGCGGAAGCAGCGCTTCGCCGTCGATTTCCACCGCCAGCAGGTCGCGGATAGCGTTGGCGTATTCGGAGCGGTTGAGACGATGGGCGGCCGGCCGACCCGGATTGGGTTTCGCGGCGGCGGCGCCGTCGAGCGCGGTTTCCAGGTACGTGGCGAAGGCGTCATATGTCGACTTGTCGGGCCGTGGCATTCCGGGAGGGGGCATGGAGCCGGTTCGAAGTTTTTTCACCACCTTTTCCCAAACCGCCGCGCTGGCGCCGACATTCTCGATATTGGCCTGATCCAGCAGCAGATCGGCCGTCTTCAATTTTTCATTATGGCAGGTGACGCAGTAGCGATTCAGCAATGCGCGCTGGGACGAAGAGGCCGGAGTTGCGGGACTCGATTCCTGCTGGCTCGCCGGCTGCACGTAACTGGTTCCCGCCAACGCGATTCCAATCCAGCACAAAATCATTCGTTTCATCGTAGTAGCCTTCTTTGTACACTTCCGGGAGTAATGCGGGAGGCACCTATTCGAGCCATGAATTGAGCGCATCGGTAAACCGCCTCGTGATTGCCTTATACAACGAAAACGGCGGGCATGTCAAGGGAAATTGACGGGGAAAAACCGCTCCTGGCGCGGGCATGCCCGGCTGGAAAACGAAAGGATTTTCCTTCTATCGAAATTTTTCCATTTACACGGCCGCCGACTGCTGCTAGAATTCCTTAAAATTCCAGGCTGAAACCTGGAACTTTGGTCGATGGGCGGATTTCAATTTAACGCAACACCGCGGGCATTTTGCGGCGCGGTTCGTCAGACCGAGGGCTGGCAGCTTCTCAGCGCTTGCTCCCGAGTCTGCCAAATTTAGGAGGCACCGGTTATGTTTTCCAGTATGGTCTCGGGCAAATTGTTTCGCTGCGGCGCGATCCTTTGTTTCCTCGCTCTGGCGGGCGGATCGTTCCTGTTGGGTCAGGGAACCACCGCAACTGTCTTGGGCACGGTTCACGATCAGAGCGGCGCTGTATTGCCCGGCGTCGCCGTGACGGTCCGGAATGTCGAGACCGGCATCGCCCGCACCACCACCACAGGCAGCCGCGGGGAATATCAGCTCCCCTCGTTGCCTCCCGGCGCCTACGAAGTTCAGGCGGTACTGACTGGATTTCAGACCGGAATTCGGAGAGGAATCACGCTCAGCGTCGGCCAGGATGCCACCGTGAATTTTGACCTTGAGGTGGGTAACGTTTCCGAAACCGTGGAGGTCCAGGCCGAGGCGCCCATGATCGACACGACTTCGGCCACGGTCGGCGGAGTCGTCGATTCCCAGCAAATGCGGGAAATTCCCCTTAACGCCCGGAGCTTTCTGGAGCTAGTCCCCTTGCAGGCCGGCGCCATCTTCTCCGAAAACGCGGACATGAGCGCGACGAAAGGATTCGGGAAAAAGCTCACCATCGTCGGCACCCGCTATACCGCGAACAGCTTCCTGCTGGACGGAGCCGACATGAATGATGCCGCGCAAGGAGCCGGTGACGCCAACGGATCGATGGCCGGTGTCGAGACGGTGCGCGAGTTCCGCGTCATCACCAACGCCTATGACGCCGAATACGGCCGCCACACCGGTGGCGTCATCAGCGCTGTCACCAAATCGGGAACCAACAATTTCCATGGCTCCCTTTTCGAATTTCTCCGCAACGAGAAGCTGGATGCTCCGGCCTGGGAAACCAACGCCTTCGCCGGAGGCATCAAACCACCGTTCCGGCGAAACCAATTCGGATTTTCGGCCGGCGGACCGATCCGGCGTGACAAGACATTTTTCTTCGGAAGTTACGAAGCGCTCCGAGAAAACCTCGGACTCACCAAAACCTATTCCGTACCCGGCGTGGCCATGCGGAACGGTTTTCTGGGCGGCAGGAACATCGGCGTTGACCCCAAGGTAAAACCCTTCCTCGACTCCTATCCGCTCCCCACCACTCCGGATAAGTCCGACGGCACGGCCCAGTGGTCCGGTGCCTATTCCCGCCCCATCAGCGATAACTTCGGAACCGCGAGGATCGATCATCTCTTCTCGGAATCCGATTCGATGTTTGGCCGGTTCACAATCAATAACTCCAATCGCACCATCGGCGGCGGAACTTCGTTCAACACCAACGAGGGAGACAGCACCGCCTCTCGTTTCGCCACCGTCGAGGAGACGCACATTTTCTCCCCCTCGCTTCTCGCCAGGACGCTGCTCTCTTTTAACCGGACCAACATTGCGATCCTCGATCTTCCCGCGCCAGGCTTCACCTTCCCGAGGACATCCTTTACCCCAGTCACCAATGCCATTGGAAACTTTACCGTCTCCGGTCTGGCGAGTTGGGGCGGAGGTTCCACGAACCCCAAGGATAATATCCAGAACGTTTATCAATTTAAGGAAGACTTCTATTGGACACGCGGGCGCCATTCGCTCAAGATGGGCGGCCAATTCGAAAGGTTCCAAGTCAACCAGCTTTCCGATGCCCGCAGCGCCGGCACCTTCACCTTTCCCGCCCTTACCGACTTTTTGACGGACACTCCCTCCGACGCCACCTTTGTTCGCCCCGGCTCGGACGTCATCCGCGGTTATCGGGAAAGCCTGCTGGGGCTTTACCTCCAGGACGACATCTCCGTTACTTCCCGCTTCAAGTTCAATCTCGGCGTTCGCTACGAAATTATCTCAACGCCAACGGAAGTGAACGGGAAGATGGCGAATATTCGCAACATCACGGAGAATTATCGCTATAACATCAGCACTCCGGACAACACCGATATCGGAAGCCCCTGGTTACTGAATCCCTCGCTGAAGAATTTTGCACCCCGCGTCGGATTCGCCTGGGACGTCGCCGGCAACGGGAAGACCTCCATCCGCGGCGGCTTCGGAATGTTCCCCGACCAGATTCTGCCCCAGAACCTGATCACCTGGGGAGTCCGTCTGCCTCCGTTCTTTGCCAATTCTTTTGTGCAAAGCACGGAGGGGACCAACGTCATCCGAATCGATTTCCCCAACGCCTTTGCGACCCAGCCGGGTCTCATCTCCGGAGCTTCGCCGGGTGGCCGTACGCGGGCCGAGGGGATGCAATGGAATCTCAATCAACCCATGGTTTTGAAATGGAGCTTTGGTATTCAGCGGGAGTTGGTGCGGAACCTCAGCGTGGACATCGGTTATTCCGGCACGCGCGGCTATCACCTGCTCCGGGGACCGATCCACCTGAATTCCACCCCCGCCGAGATGCGCGCCTATCCCGGCGGCGGACAACGGCTCTTTGTCGAGACCGGTCTGCCCTTGCCGAATCGTTATTGGAGCTGGATGCGCTGGGGACTCAGCGATTCCACTTCCAGCTATCACGGATTGCTCCTGACCGTGAACAAACGTTTCAGCCACGGACTGCAGATGCAGACCTCTTACACTTATTCCAAGTCCACCGACGACAGCAGCTCCTGGAGCGGAACCAACGACTTCCAATCGGATTACGTTTGCTATAGCACGACCAAGTGTCATGCGCTTTCGGCTTTCGACTTCCGGCACAATTTCTCCACCAATTTCGTGTACGCCCTGCCCGGAAACAAACTCACGGGACCCGCGGGCGTGTTGCTGGGAGGCTGGCAACTGTCCGGTATCCTGCGTCTCAACAGCGGCAGCCCTCTGAATCCCATAGCCGACCTTCCGAGGCCCAGAATCAACAACTCAAATACCGCCGCAACCAACATTTTTGGTTCCAGCGTGGAACTCGTCCCCGGCGGCAACAACAACCCGGTGAACGCGCAAAATCCCAACAAGTATTTTGACGTGAAGCAGTTCAGCCCTCTTGTGGTCGTTTCCGGCACCTTCCCGTCCGCCAATCAGGGAGGGTATTTCTACGGGAATGTCGGGCGTAACGTGCTGATCTCGCCCGGTGTCGCCAACCTAGACGTTACGTTCACGAAAGACACCAAAGTGCGGTGGCTGGGAGAAGGTGGAGGCATTCAGTTCCGCACGGAACTTTACAATCTTCTAAATCGTCCCAACTTCGGCAATCCATCCAGCACCAACCCGTATAACAATATTTTCAGCAATACCGGAGCGCTGAAAGCCACCGCGGGTCAGATTACTACGACCAAGATCAGTTCGCGGCAGCTCCAGTTCGCCCTGAAGATCCTGTTCTAACTGGGAGGGAAAGGTCGCCTCGCTGCCAGAGAGCGGGGCGAATTGTGGAGGTCGGTAATGAGAAAATATCTTCTGGGCGTGATGTTGCTTCTCTCGGTGTTTGCCTCGATCTTTCCTTTGCGGGCGCAGATCACGAGCGCCCGATTGGAAGGAAGCATCCGCGACACGACCCAGGCCGTTGCGCCCGGAGTCACTGTTACCGTTACCAACCGCGAAACCAACCTCAGCCGCTCCGTTACCTCGGACGCACAGGGACGATACGTATTTGTCAATCTGCCTCCGGCTCAGTACGACTTATCGGCCGCGCTCACCGGCTTCAAAACCACGGTGCGTCCCGGAATCATCCTGGCGGTCGGTTCGGGAGTGGTCTTGGATCTGACCATCGAGGTGGGAGGAGTCGCCGAGCAGGTCACGGTCATGGGAGAGACCCCGCTGGTCGAAACCCGCACGGGAACCGTCTCCGGTGTAATCGAAGAAAAAGCCATTCGGGACCTTCCCTTGAACGGCAGGAGCTTCACCGACCTGATGCAAATGGCGCCCGGTGTCGTCGTCACTCGCGCGGGAGGAACCTCGACCACTGCCGGAACGGGAACGAAGATGTCGCTGGGTGGCGCTCGTCCCATCCAGATGAGCTTCCAACTCGATGGCGCCGACATGATGGGAAAAGATAATACCAATCCCGCCGGCGCATCCGGGCTGATGCTGGGCGTGGACTCCATCCAGGAATTCCGCGTAGCCACCAGTGCCTTCAGCTCGGAGTTTGGACGGAATTCCGGCGGCGTCGTGAGCGCCGTCACCAAGTCGGGAACCAATCAGTTTCATGGGACTGCCTTCGAGTTCTTGCGCAACAGCAAACTGGATGCGCGGAAGTTTTTCGACATTCCCACCAAGCCCTCCTTCAAGCGCAATCAGTTTGGGTTCACCGTGGGCGGACCCATCTTTCGCGATAGGACATTTTTCTTTGGGAGCTTTGAAGGATTGCGTGATCGGCTGGGGATTACGAACGCAACCACGGTGCCCACCGCCGCGGCTCACGCCGGTGTCCTGCCCGGCGGACCCGTCAACATAGTGCCCGCGATTCGTCCATACCTCGATCTTTATCCGCTGCCGAACGGGCCGGACCTGGGCGGCGGAATCGGCCGCTATTTCTGGGCCGGGTCGAACAATACAAATCAAAACGACTTCATGGTGCGGGTAGACCATCAGTTATCCAACTCGGACATGCTGATGGGCAGAGTGTTTTTCGACGATGCACACAACACGAATCCCACTACCAGCGCCTCGAACCCCGGCCTGGGACTGACAAAGCAACTGACCAACTCGCGCATCCAGAGCTATGTTGCCAACTACAAGCGGATTTTCGGCGCTGCGGTCGTCAACGATTTTCGAGCCACGTTTAACCGGACGAATTTGCCTCTTGAAGTTGAAATCGCGGAGAAGCTGAATGCTCTCACGTTTATTCCGGGACAGCGATTCGGAATTCTGAGCCCAACCGGCCTTGCTGGCATCTCGGGCGTTGCCTCCGGCACTCCCCGAACCTGGACCGACAGCACCTTCCAATATATCGACGACATGGTCGCCAACCGGGGCCGCAATACGTTCAAATTCGGAGGGAGTCTCGAGCGCTTTCGATACAACGGAGTATCCATCGCGCGCGCGGCCGGCGAGTACGATTTCACTTCCTTGCAAACGTTTCTGGCGGCGCAAACCAGCAAGTACTGGGCAGGCTTTGGGCTCGGCGGCACGCGCGGTATGAGGGAGTGGCTATACGCTGTGTACTTTCAGGACGATTTCCGGGCCACTTCGCGCTTGACGCTGAACCTGGGAGTTCGCTATGAGGCCATCACCTCGCCGAACGAGGCGGTGGGCCGCATCTCGAATTTGCGAAATCGCCTCGATCCGAACATGACGGTCGGAAATCCCTTTTTCCTGAACCCGTCGCACAAGAACTTCGCCCCTCGCATCGGCTTTGCATACGACGCCAGAGGAGACGGCAAGACCTCTATCCGGGGCGGCTACGGCATCTTCTTCGACCAGTTGCTTCCCATTTATTTTCGGGATAATGTTTTTCGCGTGATCCCCTTCCAGCAGCAGTTCACGCTGGTGCCGCAGACCACGCCAGTGATCCCGTTTCCGAACGCGGTGAATTTGCTGTCCCCGAATTTTAACAAGCTCAACGATCCTAACGTGCAGATCGATCTGCCCAACTGGAACCCCAGCCAGCCTTATACCATGCAGTACAACCTGACGATCCAGCGGCAGTTGCTCCCGGACCTGTCCTTGATGCTGGGTTACATGGGTTCGCAGAGCCGCCACAATTCTCGCAACGTCAATTGGAACACCTGTTTTCCGGCGGGCTATTCCGGCGGGCAACCCTTCTTCGCTGCCGGTTGCCAGAGGCGGAATCCGAACTTCGCGCAAGTTCTGCAACGCGCAATGGATTCCAATGCCAACTACAACTCGTTGCAGGTTGCGGTGAAGAAGCGATCCAGCCACGGCCTGGATTTCAGCCTGGTCTACCAGTTCGCGAAAACCATGGACGAGATTTCCGGGATCGGCGGCAGCACCGATTTCCTGAACATCACGAGTTTTTCCATGGACCCCGATAATCGCAGCCGCGACTACGGCCGCGCCGCGTTTGATATCCGCCACTACCTGAACTGGAATACCACTTACGAGCTGCCCACCAGCCGTCTGTCCGGCGTGTCGCAGCAGGTCCTGGGAGGATGGCGGCTGAGCGCGCTGATGAGTTACTCTTCCGGGGAACCGTTTACCGCCGTCAACTCGTTCGACCGGGCGGGAAATTTGACCATGATCTTCGGCAACCAGGAGCGTCCCAATCTGGCTCCCGGAGGCAGCAACAATCCGGTCGGTGGAGTCACCGCCGGCTGCCCCGGAGTTCCGGCTGGAGGCAAGGTAGGCACTCCCAACCTATGGTTCAACCCCTGCCAATTTGCCCTTCAACCAGCGGGGTTCATGGGCAATCTCGGGCGGAATACCTTGCAGGGACCGAACCTGTTGACGCTCGATCTCGGCCTGTTGAAGGACTTTCGAATCACGGAAGCCAAAAAGCTGGAGTTCCGCTGGGAGCTTTTTAATCTGCTGAACCACGCGAATTTCGATGTGCCGAACTTCATCGTGTTCTTGAATGCGACGACTCCGAATCCCAATGCCGGAAAGGTAACCGGCACCCGCACCTCGGCGCGCCAAATGCAGTTCGCGCTGAAATTTATTTTTTAGCCATTTTCAGAGTTGATGTATAGGTCAGATACGGTGTCATCCCGAACGGAGTGCGGGATCTGCACTGCGTTCTCTCCCTCTCGCGGAGGGATACACCAATTATCACCCGCTACCCGCCCATCCCATCCAGCCGCCCGTCCACCATGGTATGCGTCTTGTGGACCTTGGCCGCCACGCGCGAATCGTGCGTGGCAAGGAATACGGTCTTGCCGTAGTCCTGCCCCAAGGAAATCAGCAGATTGGTGATGCTCTCCGCGTTCCTGGTGTCGAGGTTTCCGGTCGGCTCGTCGCCCAGGATCACGACCGGGTCGTTTGCCAAAGCTACGGCGATGGCGACTCGCTGTTGCTCGCCGCCGCTCAACTGGTCCGGCTTCTTGCGCGCATGATCCGCCATGCCGACGATCTTCAACAGCTCCATGGCGCGATCCGCCCTCTCCGATTTGGGCTTCCCGGCAAGCGTCATGCTGAGTTCAAGATTCTCCATCGCCGTCAAACTCGGAATGAGATTGAAGAACTGGAAAACGAATCCGGCGCTGTGCAGCCGGTACTGCTCCAGCTCCCGCTCCGGAAACTTGGCGATGTCGCGCTCGCCCACACGAATCGATCCTTCGTCGGGCACGTCCACTCCTCCGAGCAGGTTTAGCAGCGTGGTTTTTCCGCATCCGCTGACGCCCACGATCGCCACCGACTCGCCCGGCTCTAGATCGAGATCCACGCCTTTCAACGCCTCGACGCGAGTCGTCCCCGTCATATAGGACTTTCTTATGCCGCGAATCTCGATCTTTCTGCCTTTAGTTGTAAATAATCCGTTCGGTCCCAATCTCAGTTCCTCCCTTCCATTTCGTCGAAGCACCTCGATTCCGTATCGCGCGATTTCTTCGTTGACATCCAATCCCTCCGGTATAATATCAACAAAATTGCCTGTGTCGAGTTCCGCGCGAGTCATTCGAGCGATTCGATGACGAATGACGAAGCGGAAATTTCACCCGCGCAATTTGCAACGCTCCGGTGGCGGGATCGCACCATACGTGCAAGTCTGCGATAGCGATGAAGGGAGTGGCTTCCAATGCGAGATTGTCTGGCTTCGATTCTTGCTTTCTCTGTGGCGCTCGGCGTTTCAACCTTCCTGCTAGCGCAAACAGCCACGGCCGCGCAATCGGGAGCGCCCAAAGGCCAGGCCGCAGCGTCCAAAGGGGATCTCACCGGCGTTTGGGACAGGCCCGTCGGCGGCAAGGATCCGGATGGAACTCCCGCTTTTGCTTTCACCACCGAGGACATTCCCATGCTTCCGTGGGCGGCGGAGCAATACAAGGCCGCGCGCAGCGGACCACTCCGCAATCCCATGGATAAAGGCATCGACGCCTTGGACCCAAGTCAAAGCTGTTTTCCCACCGGCCCCACGCGCATCTTCAATGTCCCGCGTCCCTTCGAAATCCGCCAGTTCCCCGAACAGGTAATGCTGCTGTTCGAATGGGATCACTGGGTGCGCCGGATTTACACTGACGGCAGAGGGCATCCCGACGGTTATCCGTTGCAATGGATGGGGCACTCTACGGGAAAGTGGGAGGGAGACACGCTCGTCGCTGACACCGTTTACATCCGCGACGGAACCTGGATCGACGGCCTAGGGCATCCGCATACCGACGCTCTCCACATCGTGGAGCGCTTCCGCCGCCCCGATCCAAAAACCTTGGAGATTAATTTCTGGTTCGAAGATCCCAAGACCTATCCGAAACCGTGGACGGGAAAGAAAACCTTCCAGTTGAAGCCGCCCGGCTACGAAATCATGGAACACGCCGTCTGCGAAGATTGGCTGGAGATGGGAAAGACGCGGCAACCGCACCCGGCAAAATAGCGCCTCCCAAAAATCGAGCGAGCGCCGATGAGGATCGAGTGCGTATGCCTGATCGCAACCACTGAATGAGTGCCGGTGTCCGCGGGTCTCTCACTCCCTCCGCCCCAGCTTCACCATCACCCGGACCTTTTCTCCGCCGCGCAGTACCACCACCGGAACCACGTCGTCTACGTTCTTGGCTTGCAGGGCGTATGTAAAGTCGTAGAGGTTCTGAACCGGCTTGCCGTCGAACTCGGTCAGGATGTCGCCCGCCTTCAGGCCCGCTTTTCCGGCGGGGCTTCCCTCGCGGACATCGGCGAACTTGACACCATTGGTCTGCTCTCCGAAATCGGGGATGGAGCCGAAATAAGGACCGTAACCGCTTTGACCTTCACCCTGACTCCCGCTTTCAGCAGTGGGTCTCTCGCCTTCTCCATTCCCGTGGTTGCGCCGGTCTGCGCGGGCCTGGACATACACGGGACGCTCGTCCGCTGCATCGATGCGCTTCGCGACGCGGGCGACGAGCGCGAGCACGCGGGCGACCGCCTCCGGTTCCATCTTGTCCCAGGTGTCGGTGGGCTTGTGATAGTCGGCGTGCAGCCCCGAGAAGAAAAACATCACCGGCACATCCTTGCGGGCGAACGACATGTGATCGCTCGCGTCGTAGCCGGTATCGGAAAAGTCGATTTGAAAGGCGGGATCTCCGTTCTCGCTTTTGTTTTCTTCCGTCACGAGGCTGCGGAAGCCGGGGGAAGTGCCCACGCCGCCCACGTAGAGCTTGTTTCCCTTGACCCGCCCGATCATGTCGAGATTCAGCATGGCAACCGTGCGGTCGAGCGGAAGCAGCGGCTCCTTAACGTAGTCGGCCGAGCCGAACAGCCCCAGCTCTTCTCCGGCAAAGGCCAGGAACAGGATGGAACGCCGCGGCCGCGCGCCGTCGGCGGTGAACGAGCGCGCCAGCTCCATCATGCCGGCGGTGCCGGAGGCATTGTCGTCGGCGCCATGATGGATCTGCCCGATCTTATCCGGGGCCAGGCTGTCGTAGTCGCCCAGGCCCAGGTGGTCATAGTGCGCGCCGATGACAATCACTTCATCGCGCAGCTTCGGATCGCTCCCGCGCAACAGTCCCGCCACGTTTTTCAGCGTAGCGTGCTTTACCTTTACATCGCCCTCGATCTTCAACTGGACTGTTGAAGGCAGCAGAAACGAGTGATTGCTGAGGTCCTTATCGATCTCCTTTTGCAGCTCCTCCAGCGAGTGGCCCGACGGCTTCATCCATCGCTCCGCCGCGGAACGCTCCACCTGAAAGGAGAGCATCCCCACGCTGTCCGTGCCGCCATCGCCAAAGCGGATCAGCTTGTCTTCGTTGTGGTGCACCGGATCGTTCACCAGCAGCATGGCTGCGGCGCCGTGGTTTCGCGCGTTCATCGCCTTGCTGTAAAGCGCAGCATGACGGGTCATGCGCTTCCCCAGGAAGACGCTTTTTTCATCGTCCTCCTGCGGCTCGTGGCGCAGCAGGACCACGATCTTGCCCTTCGCGTCGATTCCGGCGTAGTCGTCATAGCGATACTCCGGCGCAGTGATGCCATAGCCCACAAAGGCGACGTTGCCGGTAAGCTCGCCGCTCCCGGAAAAACTTAGCGGGATGTAGTCCTTGCGCATCTGGAAGGCGTGCGGCGGAGTCTCCAGCGATACCAGGCTGTTGTTGGGACCCAAATCGGCCCCCACCGTAGCGTCGAAGGGCTGGAAATAGCCGCCCGAAAAAGGCTCGAGTTTCAACTCCCGAAACTCGTGCGCGATGTAGTCGGCCGCCTGGTCCAGCTCCGGAGAGCCGTCGCCGCGTCCCTTCAACTCGTCGCTCGCCAGATACTTCACGTCCGCCAGCCACCGGTCGCCGCGCACCGGGGCCAGCGCCGACACCGGCGCGAGAAACAGCGCGCAGACCGCCGCCAGCCGCGCGAGTCTCGCTCCCACCTTAGCGAATTCCAGCAATTTCGAGTTGCGCCGGATGTGCGGCAGCGCCGCAAAGTTTTGCTTCGACATGTGAGTTATCCAATAGGAATCGACTGATTGGGATCGCAGCGGGACGGCGCCGCATAAATCCTTCGCTCTCGCAACTCCCGCCAGAGCGCTCGCCGTCCTGTTAATCTCTAGTTTAGCTTATCAACAAAAGTGGATTTTCGAAAGGAGGAATCCGTGACGTATGAATACTGGATCGATTCCCGCAGCTTGACTGTAATCCCGAAGCTGGAAAAACTTACAGCGACGACACCCGCGTCTCCAGCTCCCGCGCAATCGAGGCAGGGTCGGTTTCCGCATCGAAATGCACCGGCTCGCCGATAATCACTTTCACCGCGCCCGGCCAAGCGAATTTCCTTCGCGCTTCCCTCAGTTCAAACAGGCCGTCGATCCGCATGGGAATGATCGGGACATTCAGCTTGGCGGCCAGAATGCCGATCCCTGCTCGGAACGTTCCCACTTTACCGTCCTTGGTCAGCTCTCCTTCGGGAAAGACCAGGACGCTATAGCCCCGGTCCACGCTCTCTCCGGCGAACTGAAAGCTTTCGCGGAAGCCGGAAAGTTTCGGCAGAGGAAACACGTTGAACAGCGCGACCACCAGAACGTAGCCCAACCGGTCGAGCGCGCTCATGAACACTCCCCGCTCCGCAGGAGGATGCCGCATGCCCATCAGCCGCTCGCCTCCCATCGCCACCGCAATCCGGTGACGAACCTTCCATGGCAGTGCCTTCAACACCCATCCAATGTCGATCGGCGTGACGTGATTTGAAACGACCAGCGCCGGACCCCGCAGTCCGCGCAGGTTCGTTCGACCGCGAACGCGGGGGCAGGCGAGCAAGACCGTCGCAGGCCAAACCAGCAGATAGTAAATCACTAGCCGGATCAGCGCCACCGGCGCGCGCTGCGCCCAGCGCGGGTAACCGTAATTCCGGCTCTGCGGAATAGGCTGATGCAACATTCGATCAAGGTCGCCCAGAGTCGTCGCCGCCGTGAAGCTCGTCTCGTTCAGGTCAACCTGGTATCGATCCTCGATCGCGCTCATCAGCTCCACGCGCTCGATGGAACTCAGGTTCAGATCCGTTTCGATCCCCGCATCGGCGGAAAGCGTCGCGGGACGGCGGCCGGTGACGCGCTCGATCAGGCCGGCAAGCGAGGCTTCGTTTGTAGAGGCACCTGATGCGCCCGAAGGAGAAGCGCCCAACGACTCGCCAGTCTTCTGCGGCTCCATCGCTTTCTTGATCTCGTCTTTTATTTCCTCTTTTATTTCATTGATGCGCGGCTTCTGCGTCGATGTCCTCGGAAAATCATCGGCCCGCCAGACGAACCATCGCCGCATCCGTTGATATTCGGCCAGAGACCGATTGGTCCGCTGTACGATGGATTCGGCGATTGCTTCGTCGGTGGAATTTTCTTGGCCGCTCCCTTCCGGTCGCCGTTCGACTGCGCTCACGGCCCTGAGCCTGTCGAAGGGCGGCTCGGATCCGTGGCGCAAGATCAGCACGGCACAGGGTTCTTCGCGTCCCTCCCGCTCGATCCCCACCACCACGCAGTCGCGTACTTCGGGATCGCGGCGCAGCGCGGCTTCCAAGTCCTCGGGATAGATGTTCAAGCCTTCCGGCGTGACAATGAGGTTTTTCTTCCGCCCTTTAAAATAGAGATTGCCCTTGTCGTCTAGCTCGCCCAGGTCGCCCGTCGCAAACCATCCGTCTTCGCCCGGCACAGGGCGCATCTCGCTCGACTGCCAATAGCCCCCCTGCATATAACCGGAGGCAATGCTTTCGCCGCGCACCAGGATCTCGCCGCTCTCATCCAGCTTGATTTCGCGCCCCGGCAGCACCTGTCCGATCGAGCCGCGGCTCGCGCGGAAAGGATGATTCAGGCTGATCAGCGAGGTGGTCTCAGTCAGGCCGTAACCTTGAATCACCACCAGACCGAGCCGGCTCCAGAAGGTCTCGATCCGCGGGTCGAGCGTCGCTCCGCCGGAAATGAAGGCCCAGAATTTCCAGCCGAAGCGGCTGTGAATCCGCCGGAACCGCCACCAGCGCCGGTAGAACTTTTCCTTCGCGGCGGCCTCGAACTCCCGCCGGAACCAATCGAGCCTCCCCTCGCTTTCCAAGTCGCGCTCGATTTTTTCCTTCAGCGATTCGAGCAGCCGCGGCACCGCCACCAGCACCGAAATCCTCTCGCGCCGTATGGTGCGAATGATTTCGGAGGGGTTCAGCGAGTTCTCGAAAACCACTGTGCCGCCAATCAGCGGCGGAATGAATATCCCCATCATTTGCCCGAAAACGTGGCTCAACGGCAGCAGGTTCAGGAACCGCAGCGGATGGACCAGACGCTCATAGCGGCGATATTCGCCGATGGCGGCATCGAGCGGATCGAGATTCGCCAGGAGATTCCCGTGCGAGATGACCACCCCTTTGGGTTCGGCGGTGGCCCCCGAGGTGAAGAGAATCTCCGCCGTATCGGTGCGTTCGCAAGTCGAACGATAGGGCGAGCGGCCGTGACGCGAAACCTCTTCCCCGAGCGTCTCCAGAGACAACGACGGAATCGCGCGGCCGGCCTGAGCGAAAATCGGCGCGCGCTCGCGCGAGCATATGGCCAGCTTCGCATCCGCTTCGCGGCAGACTCGCAAAGCGAAGTCGGACAAAGCAATGTGGTCCATCGGGACTGCGATGGCGCCGCGCAATAGACAGCCCCAAAAAACGGCGATCCACTCGGCGCAGTTTTCTCCCCAAATCAGGACACGCTCTCCGCGCTCGATGCCGCGTGCCTCGAGTTCGCGGGCAAACTGCGCTGCCGTCTCCGCGATATGGCGGTAGGAGGTGCGAATAGTGCGGTAGCCGCGCCTGTCGATCACAGCCGTTTCGGAACCGAAGCGGCGAAACCGATCCAAGTATTCAATCAGGGTTCGGTGCGGCATAGGTCCGGAATAGTTTTCTACGAGAGATGCCGTCGGTTCAATTGTAATGGGAACGCCATCCGGGCAGGGCGGGAAAATAGAAAGAAGGCTTCGCCCGCCGATCCGGGAAACTCTTGTGAAGCCTTCAGGGAATCCCGAAAGGGCACGACTTTAGTCGTGCCGATCACAGGATAAAGAGGAGGGGGGCTTTAGCCTCCCGCAGGGCGGGATGCGTCCTGGGGCCCTCAGCGGCTGAAGCCGCTTGCTTCACTATTCGCTTTCGACACGGTTGAAACCGTGCCCTTCGAAGACCTTTAGGCTGGGTCTGCAAAGGCTTCTCATCAAAGCACCCGCGCGCAAGTCCTTCAACGGCACGTTCCGATGGGACACAACTTGTTGAAGTTTTTGTAGTCCGGCCATGGGTTGGGGAAGAACCCGTCGCGATTCGGCATCTTGATCTTGGGAAGAGTCTGGGCGTCGAGCACCTCCGTCTCCTTCACGATGTCATTCTTGTAGAGGATATACGCGGTGAGCGAATACAATTCGTTCGGCGTCAGCGAACCCTCGGCTTTCTTGGGCATGGCTCGATTGATAAAGTCGTAGACCGTCGTCGCAAACGCCCAGAAGCTCCCGACCGTCCTCACGGGCGTCATGGTATTGAGCGTGCCCTTGCCGCCCACTAGCGCAGGGCCGAGCTTGCCGCCTTCCAAGTTTGGCATGTGGCACGCTGAGCATTTCTTCGTGTAGATCTCGGCGCCTTCTTTGGCCGTTCCACTGCCGGGAGGAAGTTCCTTCCCCGCCGGTCCGATGGCAATGTCCCAGGCGCGGATTTCCTGATCGCTGGGCGCTCGGCCCACGTTGCTATAGGAGGGCGTCTGGGCCATCGCAGCAGCGCAGGCGAACAAAAAAATCACAGCCAACAGAAATTTAGGCGTACAGTCCATTTTCAATGCTCCCATCGCGAGTCACCTTCCATGGATAAATCGCGTTAAAATGGTTGACCCGCAGTGTTGCAGTTTCGAAGAACTTCGGTTCGACTCCCCACATCTCGGCGAACTGCGCGAGCGACGGCTGGACGGCGCCGCGCTCGTCCGTGCAGCGGGACTGGATCAGCGCTTCTTCTCCATTCCAGGTCCACGGAAAGACAAATCGCGTATGCGCTTTGGGAAGCACTGGGCTTTGGATCTCGGCGTCCTTCCAGCTCTTGCCGCCATCGGTGGATACTTCCACGCGACGGATCACGCCCCCGCCGGACCATGCGAATCCCGCAATCTCATAGAAGCCTTTCGCCGGCAGCTTTTGACCGAGCGAGGGATAAGTAATGACGGATTTCGGTCCCCACTCGAAATTGAACCAGAAAGCTTTGCCGTTCATCTTGGGCCGGAGCACGGGATAGCCGGTGCTTTCCGATTTGGCCATGTATGGCTGGTCCACCACCTTGATTCGCCGTAGCCACTTGACGTTGGCGATTCCCTCCCAGCCGGGAACCACCAATCGCAACGGGTATCCCTGCTGCGGACGCACCGCCTCGCCGTTCTGGCCGTAGGCCACGAACACGTCGTCCATGGCCTTCTCGATGGGAATGCTCTTGGTATGTTTGCCCGCCTCGGCCCCTTCCGCCAGAATCCAGGTGCCCGCCTTTTGCGCGCCGGCTTCCTTGAGCAACAGTGAAAGCGGCACTCCGGTCCACACGCTGCAACTGGTCCAGCCGTGCGTGAACTGGATGGTTTTCGCGATCTCGCGTCCCTCCACCGGGGAAGTGTTTCCGGCGCACTCGATGAAATGAATCCGGGAAACGGAAGGCAGGCGCTTCAACTCCTCCAGCGTGAAAATCAGAGCGCGGTCCACCATGCCGTGGATCATCAGACGATGCTGCTTGGGATCAATGTCGGGAGGATCGTAACCGTGCGAAACCACGTGATGGAGCGAGGCCGGCGTGATGATTCCCTGCTGCTCCTGAATCGGATTGTGCGCCTGCGGGGTATTGATCTCGCGCGCCGCCGTCTCAAACCGGGAGCGTACCCCATAGGCGCGATAGATGCGGGGGTCCTTCGCGGCCGCCTCCATCGCGTTGGAGCCTTCCGGCCCGCCGGTCTGGGCGCTTGCGGATCGTATTGTTCCGGCAACCAACCCGGCCAGCGCGGCGTCTTTCAGGAACCGTCTGCGTCCACGTCCTTCGGCATTCATATCTACGCCTCCCTATTGGATCGTGACCGGTATTTTGACACAAAAACGACGACTTATGTCAAGACTTGCTACGGAGTGAAATCGAGCGGCAGAGGGCCGGGACGGTGGGCGCGGATCGTCCCGTATTGGCCGGTATTGGCAAGTGGAAGCGGGCAGCGGCTCGTTTGGAAAGGGAAACGATGTGTCCGGCAAGAGCGGCGCTTAGCGGAGAACGGCGGTGTAGTCCAGGGCTGACACCCCCGAGGAGGGATCCTCGGATGCGGGAGCCAGTTCTTGGCCGAAACAAGTCATCTCGACTCGGTTCCGGCCTCCTCTCTTGGCTCTGTAGAGGGCCACGTCCGCCGCATGGAGTAGCACATCCGCGTTGACGATGGCCGACTTTCCCGACACGGCGACACCCACACTCAGAGTGACGATTGCAGATCCCTCCTCGGTTTTCATGGCTCCGCTGGCGATGGAAGCGCGCAGCCGTTCCGCCAGGTCCAAAGCCGCGGCCACACCGGCGTCGGAAGCCACTAAAAGAAACTCCTCCCCGCCGTAGCGCCCGAGGCCGTCGTAGGGCCGCAGATTGGACTGGAGTCTTTGCGACACCTCCCGCAGCACGGTATCGCCGGCCAAGTGTCCAAACGCATCGTTGACTTCCTTGAAGTGATCGATGTCCGCCATCAGGACGGCCAGAGGAGTTCCCTTGCGTTGGGAACGGATCAATTCTCCATCAAGATTTTCGAGGATGGCCTTGCGATTCCAGAGTCCGGTGAGCGAATCGTGGGCGGCCTGGTATTCCATCGCATTCCGCGCCTCCAGGAGTTGCTGTTCCAGATCGAGAATCCGCTGCCCCGCCAGCAACCGCACCCGCAGCTCGTTGGCGTCGAAAGGCTTCGTGAGATAATCGTCGGCCCCGGCGTCCATGCCGGTCACAATGTCCGTTTTTTCCAGGTTCGCCGTGAGCACCAGGATGTAAATATAGGACACCCCGCTGCGCTTCCGTACCTCCCGGCAGATGTCGAGGCCGTTCATTCCGGGCATCATCCAGTCCAAAATGGCGAGCTTCGGCGCATCGTCTTGCCGCAGGATATTCCAGGCTTCCGTCCCGTCCCGCGCCAGGACCACTTCGTAACCCCACAGGGTCAGGATTTGTTGGAGCATCCGCCGGTTAATCGCATCATCGTCGGCTACCAGGACTTTCATATCACATACTCCTTTTCGCAAGCGGCCAATGCGCCTTGCAGCGACAGCATCTGCTTCTCCAGAGCCGCCAAGGCTTCATCGGCTGCGTTCAAATTTCGTTCGCGCCCCATCTGTTCCAAGTTCTGGGCCGTATGAAAAGCTCCCGGGGCGCCAAAATTGCCCACGGAGCCTTTCAGGGCATGGGCGCTTCGCTCGACCGCGGCAGGATCGCCTCGCGCAACCGCTTCGCGGATCGCAATCAGTTGCCGGGGCGAATCCTCCAGAAATAATTCCACGATCTCCCGCAGGAGTTCGTTGTCTCCGTCCATCCGGGAAAGAAGCGCTCTCTTGTCGATCCCATCGTCGCTGGGCCGGGAAGGCTCTGGCTCGCTTTCCGCCGCCGGAACGCCGGCCAGGTTCTCAATGATCTCCAACAGTTGCTGGGAGCGGATGGGTTTCGCGATGTAATCGTCCATCCCGGCAGCCAGACACCGCTCCCGATCCCCTTTCATGGCATGGGCGGTCATCGCCACGATGGGAACATGGCTCCCGGTGCCCTGTTCTCTCTCCCGGATCGCGGCGGTCGCCTCCAGCCCGTCCATTTCCGGCATCTGCACATCCATCAGCACCAGGTCGAAGCCCCGAAAGGCGGTCTTTTCGAGAGCCAGCAAAGCCTCCCGCCCATTTCCGGTGACCAGTACGCGATGCCCCTGTTTTTCCAGCAGGCGCAACGCAACCATTTGATTGACGGGGTTATCCTCCGCCAGCAGAATTCGAATGCCGCTCCGCCGTTCATTCACCGACCGGTGTTTGGGGATGCGAACCTGGTCTGAATTGGCGGTCTGATTTCCCAGAATTCCCAGGATGGTTTCCAGCAGTTCCCCGCGCCGGACGGGCTTGGTGAGATACGCGGCGATGCCCAACTCCCGGCAGCGGCCGATGTCGCCGGGCCGCGTCGCCGAACTCAGCATCATGATGGTCGCCCCGCTGAACGCGGCGTCCTTCCGGATACGCTCGGCCACTTCAAAACCGTCCATCCCCGGCATATGAACATCCAGGATCAACAGCGGAAAAGGCCGTCCCGCTTGCCGAGCGGCATCGAGCGCGTCCAGAGCAAGCGGGCCGCTCTCCACCGAGGTTGGATTCATGGCCCACTTGGACAGAATCTCCTCCAGGATGCGCCGGTTGGTGGCGTTGTCGTCCACGACCAGCACCGGGAGGTCGATCAGGTTCACGGTCTGCAACGGAGCGGACTGGAGGGCCGGGGTTTTCTTCCAACCGAAACGGGCGGTGAAATGGAAGGTGCTGCCCTGTCCCGGCTGGCTTTCGAGCCACAGCTCTCCACCCATCAAGGCAACCAGCCGCAAGGCGATCGCCAGACCCAAACCGGTCCCCCCATAGTGGCGCGTGGTGGAACTATCGGCTTGCGCGAAGGCTTCGAAGATCAGTTTCTGTTTTTCGGCGGGTATGCCGATCCCGGTATCTTTGACCGTGAAGTGCAAACAAACTTCCTCGTCCGTCTGCGATTCCGCCTCCACGTTGACGAAGATTTCGCCCTGGGCGGTGAACTTGATGGCGTTTCCCGCCAGATTCAGCAGAATCTGCCGCAGCCGGTCGGGATCGCCGGTGAGAAATTCCGGGACACTGGGCGAGATTCGGTCGTTCAGTTCCAGCCCTTTTTCGTGGGCGCGCAAGGACAGCGTCCGTATGGCTTCCTCGAGCATCTCCCGAAGGTCGAAATCCACGCGGTCCAATTCGAGCTTGCCGGCCTCGATCTTGGAAAAGTCCAGAACCTCGTCGATCACCGTCAAGAGCGCGTCGGAGGCGGTTTTCACGGTGGTGAGATACTCGCGCTGGGTGGAGGAAAGCTCGGTGTCGAGCGCCAGCTCCGTCATGCCGACAATGGCATTCATGGGAGTGCGAATTTCGTGGCTCATGTTGGCCAGAAACTCGCTCTTGGCGCGATTGGCTTCCTCGGCCGCTTCCTTGGCGCGCACCAAGGCTTGTTCGGTGTGAATCCGTGCTGTGATGTCCCTCATGGTGCAGACAAAGCCGGTAAACGAGCCGCCCTCGGTGACCAAAGCTCTTCCGCTCAGGCGCACCCAGCGGGCTTCTTCTTCCGTGCTATGAATCCGCACCTCCCGTGAAAACTCTCCGTCTTCCCGTGCCGCCGCCGCCATTTCTTGCTGCAGCGCTTCCAGGTCCTCCAAATGCAGGGCTCGCTTCCATTCCTTGCCCAGACTTTCCTCCTCATTCAAGCCCGTAATTTCTGACCAGCGCATATTCGTGTAGGTGCACTGGCCCGCGGCATCCGTCTGAAAAATTCCGGAGGGGGAGCATGCCGTGAGGGAACGAAAGCGCTGCTCGCTCGCCTTTAGTTCGGAAGTCCGTTCCAGGATGGTGCTCGCCATCCGATTAAAGGCACTCGCCAGCATCCCTAATTCGTCTCTGGACTTAACCTCCGCCCTGGCGTCAAGGTGGCCTTTCCCAATTTGCACCGCCGCCTGTTGTAAATTATTGATGTTCCTTCGGATCGAATGGCAGATGACCGCTGCCAGGAGTAAGCTGGCTGCGATGGCAATCAGCGCCAGATAAAAATCCAGCCTTCCGGCACTCCGAATGGCGCCTTCAACTTCAGCCTCGCTGCCGGCAAGTTGTTTGGTGAATTCCGCTATGGTGTTCTCGATATCGCGCAGGAAATTTTCTTCGGCTTTTTCGAATTCCTCTTTTTTTTCGAGGAGTGCCTGCCCCCCCTTTCCGTACTTTTTTAGTTCGATGAGTTCCGTGCTGGCGCGCAAAAGGTCATCGCCGTGAGACCGGATAGGAATCAGCAACTCCTTCTTGCCCGGATAATAATTGCTGAAGAGCCGATCGGTTGCCTCCAAGGAACGCAGATAAAGTTCTCTTCCCTGCTGAACAAGCTCTTCTTCCTCGCGATCGGGCCCTTTACCGTAGAGCTTTTGCTCGGACAAGATCAAAACGAACTCGCTAGTAGAGGAAACGATTCTTAGGCCGGCGAACCGCACCTGATCGAGAGACTCCATCAGTGGGACTGTTTGTTCAGCCACCTCCGCGAATTTGCCTCCAATTTCCTTGTTCGTGTGATTGCCAATAACACCTAGAACAACGATAAAGGAAATGGCCAGTAGATACCCAAGCGCCAGCCTATAGACGATTTTCATGACATTATTCCCGAGCGAAGACCATGGGATTCCCAAGAACGGCCAGCATCAAAAGCCAAGTTGAAATTGTGTGACGAGACCCCACTTCGCGGTATCCCCGTTCAATCCGAGTGGCGCCGCGATCGCGAAGAACCTGCTGCGGCCAAAGTGAAGTTTGAATCCTGGCGCAGCGGAAAATCGGCTCTCCGTCATGCGATTCAACTCCGCGACCAGGTGCACCTTGCCGTTGCCGACGGGAATGGCAACCGCCACGCCGGATGTAAACTCATTGCGTCGCTCGCCTTCGTTAGACCCCACATTTCTTGACCACCCCACATTGCCTTGCACTGTAAAGTGACTCCAATTCTTCAGAACGGCTATGAAGGGTTTTATTTCCGCCTTGGTTCTGGTTGCATTATTTTCAGTCTCTGCACCGGGGCGCTCCACTTCCAGACCCAGAACCAGTGCCGGCCAGACGGGACCGTGCCTCAGAAGAATCCGTTTTAGGCTGAAGGAAATGTCGCCCAGACCGTAGTGGGAGGAGTCCTCTTTCCTGTAGAGTCCCCCGATGCCGACTTCCGCTCCCAGGTTCGAAGTGATCCCGTAAAACAGTTGAAAGCGCGGAGTAATCAGCGTTTGCTCGGCATCCCTCTTGCTGTATTCGGTGCTCCATCGGAGGTCCAAATCGCCGGGCGGATTCGGCATGGTTTCATCCAGGGTGATTGGCTCCACGAAATTATCCTCGGCCGTTATCACCGATATGGATCGCGGTGAATCGCCATTCTCCTGGCCGGGACGTGCCGCCGTAACGACAGTGATATCGAGCGGTTCCTGCAGGCTCATCTTCGACAGGTCTTCGCCAATCCGTTGATCTGTGGCGGCCCGGATTGGGAGAGAATGGGCTACCAGCGACGCCCATACCATCCAGGAAACTATTCCGATTCTCGTGCCCATGCAGTTCCTCCCCGATTTTTCCAAAGTCTTTGGGCCACAGCACAGCCGCAGAGCAGGCTTTTCCACCAGAACACCCAGCCGCCCAGCGCCGCAGAGAACGACTACGACGCCTAGGCTCGCCCGGTCTGTCTTACTCGCCGGGATCGCGGGCCCCGCTCGCTTCCCCACGCTTTGATTTTGAAACACTCCGTCCTCATATCATTCGGCCCGCACTCGGTGCTCACTTGCTTTATCGGCATTCCCGGGAATTCCTTTATTGGAAATTTCGCTTCCGGATGAAATTTGCCTCCGCCGTCTCCCTTACCACAAATTGCGATTGGCTGCCGCTGTTCCCGGGCCGCTACCCTGTTCCATGGCAGTTCCCTCATGACCAGGATGGTATTCGTGAAAGTAAAGATTTCGTGGATGATTTGGCGGGAATTCGCTCTTTGGCCGGATGGCTATGCGGTGAAATTGGCCGAGGGAAATTCCAGTATTACGTTTATTCCGGCGCGGAAAACGCCTTCTTCAACGACACCGGACCGCGATACAACCCGCAGACGGCAAAGCTCGCTGGATACAAACCCTGGAGTTTCTGCGGAGCTAGTGCGCATTCACAATTCCTGTATAGAAAATCGAGTGTCGTCAGGATACGGCTGCAGCCGTGCCGTTCCACAGCCGCATAAAAAACGGCTTCAGCCGCTGAGGGCGAACCGTTGTCATGTCGCCAAAGGGGTGCGGGGAAAAACGGACCTCAGGCGCTAAAGCGCATGTTGTGCATGGTGGTTACGGCACGCCTGAAGGCATGCCCTGACCGCGACTTCCCTCACTGTTCCTACAACCCCAGCACCCGTTCGGCGTTGAGATGGAACACCCGTTCCATCAATTCATCGGGAAATCCAAGCTCGCCCCATTCCCGCAACAGGCGTTCATGGGAAATGCTGGGATAATCGCTGCCGAACAAGATCTTTTCCTTCAAGCGTCCCCGAATATCGGCTTTCAACTGCGGCGGAAAATATTTCGGCGCCCATCCGGAGAGTTCCCAGAAAACATTGCCTTTGTGCAGGGCGACTGCGATCATCTCATCCACCCAAGGCCACGCAGGGTGCGCCGCGACGATTGTTAAGTTGGGAAAGTCGGCCGCCAGTTCGTCGATCGCCGACGGATGCGCGTGCCGAATCTTGGCGCCCATGCCGCCCGGCATCCCTGCGCCCATCCCCGTCGTGCCCACGTCGATCATCACCGGCGCCTTGAATTCATTGATGACCTCGAAGAGCGGATACAGCCGCCGGTCGTTCACCGCGAAGTGCCCCATGATGGGATGGAAGTGAAACCCCAGCATGTGAAGATCTCGCATGGCATGTCTGGCTTCTTCAATAGCCCGTTCTCCCTTGAAAGGATCGACGGCGGCCCACGACTGAATGACCCGCTCCGGGTGCCGCTTCTGCATTCCCGCCACAAAGTCGTTCGAGCAGGGAGGCGTCCCGGCGGTGGTCTCCAGATCGAGCGCGACCAGCACCGCTTCGACACCAGCGTCGGTGAAATCCTGGACGACAGCTTCCTCCGTCTTCGCCGTCCACGCCCGGTTCCAATACTTCGCGAGCGCGTCCACGTAAGGCTGCTGGCAGCGAATCCACTCTGGCGTGTTGGGATAACAATGCAGGTCGATGATTCTCATAATAATTCCGCTATGAATTCGGAGCGCCGGTGCTATAGCGTTTTCACAATTGCTTTAGGATGCCGTTCCTTGAGTTGAGACCCCTCCCTGGGCTGTCATCCTGAGCGTCAGTGAAGGATCTGCTTTTCATTTGTCAGGCGGCGATGGGAAAACATCTCCACCAGCTTCTTCTTCGACACCTTCCCGAAAGTCGAAAGCGGAAAGTCCGGCAGAATTTCCAGCCTTTCGGGAAGCTTATACTTAGCGATCTCCTTAGAGAGCAGGAAGTGTTTCAACTCCTCGAAATTCAGCGCCGCGCCTTGGCGCAGCACAACGCAAGCGCACATGCGCTCGCCCAGGGCGGCATCGGGCAAAGGAATGCAGGCGACGTTCTCGACCGCCGGATGCGACAGAATCAGGTTTTCAATCTCCTCGGCGCTGATCTTTTCCCCGCCCCGATTGATCAAGTCCTTCTTGCGTCCCTCGACGATATAGTTGCCGGAGGAATGCTGCCGCATCAGGTCCCCGGAGCGGTAGAATCCATCCGGCGTAAACGCGCGGGCGTTGTACTCGGGGACTCCAAAATATCCACGCAAGGTGTAAGGACCCCGGCAGCACAGTTCGCCCACTTCGCCTTGCGGAACGTCATTGCCGTCCTCGTCGAGAATCCTCACCTCGTCGTCCCGGCTAACCGGCCGCCCCACCGTCTCGAGCCTAACTTCTTCGGGATCGTCGCGCCGGACAAACATGATCAGTCCTTCCGACATTCCAAAATTTTCCTGAATGAATGCGCTGGGGATAAGCTTTTTGGCCAGCATCCGCACTTCCGGTTGCAGCCGCTGGCCGCCGCTTTGAATCGTCTCAAGCGACGACAGGTCGTAGCGCGGGAGCGCCGCGTCGTTCAGCAGCCGAATCAGGAGCGCCGGAACCACCTTCAGGTGCGTGACACGGTGCTGCTGAATCAGCCGGAAAATCTCTTCCGGCTTGGTGCTCGCTCCGACCACCACTCGCGCTCCGTGAAACAGAAACCCTTGAATGCCGGGACAGGCGAGCGGAAGATTGTGCGCGATCGGCAGCACGATCAGCAGGATCGATTCGCTATGCACTCCGCAAACGCTCGCCGCCGCCTTCGAGTTGTATGCATAGTCGTTATGCGTCCGCGGAATGAGTTTGGGAATTCCCGTGGTCCCGCCCGAAAGCTGAAACACGGCCGGGTTGGTCGGGTCGATCATTATCTGCGAAAGCGCCGACACGGGCGCCCGGGCGGGCGCGGCGATCAATTCCTCGAGTGACAGAAACCCTTCGCGCCGAGCTCCGAAGACAATGCCGCAATGTAACGACGGGCACTCTCCGCGAATCCGCCGCACCATTTCAGCGTAATCGAAATCGCCCAGGGCGTCTGGAATCACGCAAGCGGCTGCGCCGGAAAGCTGCGCAAACTGGCTGATCTCCGCATAGCGGTGCGTCGTCAGCGCCGCAATCGGAATGCACCCGATTTTTTGGAGGCCGAAGTAGAGAATTACAAATTCGGCCACGTTCGGTAGTTGCACCACGACGCGGTTTAAGGGCTGAAGGCCGGCGTCAAGCAGGTTTAACGCCAGGTTGTCCGACAGGCGGTCCATCTCTGCATAGGTGATGGTCCGGTCGCGGTCGATCAGCGCCACGCGATCCGCATAGCGCTCGAAGACGGCCTTGAACTCCTGCGCCAGCGATTTGTCGGCCCAGTAGCCGCGCTCGCGATACCGTTTCGCAAACTCGGGCGGAAACGGGACGACCCCGTGCAACATGGTGTTCTCCCCTGCTTAGGTTGTAGCTGCGTAGCCCCCATCGACGACGATTACCTCGCCGTTGACCAGTCGATTGCCGGTGATGAGATTCACGATCACGTCGGCGACATCCTTGGGCGTCACGCAGCGGCCGAGCGGAGTGCTCTTGGCGCGGCGAGCCATCAAACCCTCGTAGTTGTCCTTCAGCATCCGGGCCATCCACTCGCCTTCCACCCACCCGGGAGCGACTGCGTTCACGCGAATCTCCGGCCCAAGATTCAACGCCAGCAGCTTCGTGAGGCTCACCACGGCGGCTTTGCTCGCGGTATAGGGCAGAGGCTGCGGTCCCGGTCGCAACCCAACAATGCTGGCCGTATTGACAATGCTGCCCCGCACCTGCTTGAGAAGAGGCACGGCGGCACGCGTCACTTGAAAAACTCCACGGACATTGACCGCGAAAATTCGATCCCATACCTCGGCCGTCATGGCGTCGAAATCCTTGGGCCGTATTTCCGTGGTGATTCCGGCGTTGTTGACCAACGCGTCGAGGCGTCCGAACTCTTGCTCGACCGCCGCGAGCATCCTGCGCACCGAAGGATCGTCGCTCACGTCGCAGGGAAACAGCAGCGTGCGCGCCCCCTTCGCCTGCGCGAGCGCCGCCGTTTCGCGGGCCGCCTGCTCGCTCCGGCTATAATTCACCGTCACGTCGAACCCGGCCTCGGCCAGCGCCACCGCCGCGGCCCGACCGATTCCCGTGGAAGCTCCGGTAACCAACGCGACTCGCCTGTTCGGAGTCATCTCGCTCCTTCATCGGCGTGCGCCATCCGAAAATTCCCTTCGCCCGTATTCACGCCGACGCCGATTATACTCCATCGCGCACCGCTTCGCGCTTGACACAAAGCCGTGGAACAAGGTAGCCTCTTGCTGAAATAATCCCTTCATTTTCACTGTGAACAGATAACGCCAGATCCGCAGGTTTGCGGCACGGCTCAAGCGGTCCCGACGATTGGAATAGAGGAGGCATGACAAATGAGATCTCACCAAGCGAAAGGCGTAGCAATCCTGATCGCAATGTTGTTCGTTGGGACGTTTGGCATTCGGAATTTGTCATCCGCGGCCAAGCCGGATGTCGTATCGCTCCAGGGCGTGGTGCGCTCGGCGGCGGGCGAGCCATTGGCCGGCATTCCCGTCCACGCCCGCTTGAAAGCCAGCAACGTCGTTGCCGTAGTTTACACCAACAAAAATGGCCAATACAGCTTCGTCGACCTCAAGCCGGGAGCGCACACGGTCGGCATCAACCTGGTTGGATTTCAGCCCGTGGACAAACCCGCCGACATCACCGGGAAAAAACCGGCGCAGGTGGATTTTGCTCTTTCCAGCACCACCATTCCAGTGACCTCTTTCACGGACTCGGAAATCCTCGCATCCCTCGCGGGGACGGACGAACAGAAGACCTCGTTATACAGAAACGTGGAAGGCTGTAACGGTTGCCATTTTCTGGATCGCATCGTGAGGCTGAAAGGCCTGGAGAAAACAGGCTGGCGCGGAATCATTGAGGCAATGAAGCGCGTCACCGAGCCCGGCGGAACTCCTCCGACGAAGGAAGCCCTGGAGCTGCGGGCCAATCGAAACCGCCTCCTGGGCAGCCCGGACGAAGACCAGTTGGCGGAGTATCTCGCTTTCGCGCTGGGACCGAACAGTCCGAGCCTTTCTCCCCAGCTCGCTCCGCGTCCTACCGACGATGTCTCCACGCGCCTCGTGGCCGTTGAATACGAAACCCCGCGCGGAGTTATTCCGGGCACCCCGGGATTCTCCACAGTGGATCTTGACAGCACCTATTTCAAGTGGACGGAAAAGAATGCCCCGCTCTTGACCCAGAAAGGCGCTGCGGCAAACCGCGGCGATCACGCTTTTACATGGCTTCACGACACCATCGTGGAACCCCAGTCCGGCAACGTCTACTACAGCGATCAGTACGCCAACATCCTGGGCCAGATCGATCCCAAGACCGGTGAAGTGAAGGAATTCCCGATTCCTCCGATCCGCCCCGGAAGGCTGCCGGGAACACAGCAAATGGTGGTCGACAAAATGGGAAATGTCTGGCTCGGCGTCAACTCGCAAGGAGCCATCGCGCGGTTCAGCCCCAAACTCCAAAGAATTACTGGAGAGTGGGCCATCGGCGAGGGCGGGCTGTCCTGCGGCTTCACCACCATCGAGTCCACCGGAAATCCGTGGTGTTCCACCGGAGGCGGAAGAAACACCATTTCCAGGCTCGATCTCAGCACCGGCAAATTCACTTCCTATACCATGCCGAAGGAGCAAAACGAGCTCGCCGGATTTTACGGCGTTGCGATCGATTCCCACGACCGCGTCTATTCCATGGAATTCTCCGGAGGGAATATTTCGCGGTTTGATCCAAAAACAGGAAAGTTCACCGAGTTCTCGCCGCCGACGCCCCACTCGGGAGCGCGCCGCGGGAGTGTCGATTCGCAGGACCGGCTTTGGTTTGGAGAATTTTTCGCCGGGCAGTTAGGAATGTTCGATCCCAAAACCGAAAAGATCCGGGAGTGGAAACTTCCCGATCCTTACGGCGCTCCTTACGTTGCCACGGTAGATGATAAGAACGGCAAAGTCTGGGTGTCGGATTTCGATAGCGATTTCATCTACCTGTTTGACATCAAGACGGAGAAGTTCACCACATACCTTCTTCCGGAGAAGAACGTACGAATCCGCTTCATGTCCGTGGACCATTCCGCCACTCCGTCCACGGTGTGGATACCGAACTTCACCCCGCCGGGCCAGGTGATCCGGCTCCAGGCCTGGTAGGCGGCGCGCTATATCTCGCGGGACGTGGTCGCCGTAATGCGAATTACTCGGCCGAAAAAGCCAGCAGAACATTTCCGGGGATCACGCCGCTATGGTGAGAATAGCCGGCGTTGGTGAACAGCATCCCGCCCGCGACAGCCGGCCCTCCGTTGTTGAGCGACCCGCCTTTCGCTTTCACGCCGTTGACGGCCGAATATTCCTGCACCGTATCGTACTCCCAGATAATCGCGCCGTCCTTCGTGGAATAGGCGCGCATCCGCCCGTCATTCGAGCCGGAAAACACCACTCCCGGAATCACACTGACCGCGGCCGCCTGGCCTGGGCTGCATGGCTTCCGGTTTCCGCAGGGCGTCGGCGGAGTGAACCAAATTTTCTTACCGCTCGCGATGTCCACTGCGACAAGGCCTCCGCCTTGGTTTGGATCGATGTCCCGGCCGTTTCGCACCACATCGTTCAGCGCCGCGTAGATGTTCTGGTCGTCGGTTGCGGGTCCCCACAGAATGCCGCCGCTCGTGCCGCCTTTGCTCAGCTTGATGTCCCAGATCAGTTTTCCGTCGTGATCCAAATCCAGGGCATAAATATTCCCCGACTTATTTCCCGCCAGAAGCATCTGCTTGCCGCCCTTGAGATCTACTAGAATCGGAGTGGACGCAAAATCGAAGTCCGGCGCGTCCTCCGAGCAGACCACCGGGTCCCCCGACCGGCAGCCACCGTTCCATACATCCCCTTCCGTGAATTGGTGAATCCACCGGAACTTTCCCGTGTCCATGTCCAGGGAGACGATGGCATCCTCGGTGGCGGCGGCCGGGAAGGAATAGGAATTGCCCGTCCCAAAATAAATGGCCTTCCGCTTCGGGTCCACGGTGGGTGCCGTCCACACGGCCACCCCCGATGGTCCCCAGAGCTGCGTTCCCACCTTGGTCTTCTGGGTGGGATGCGGCTCCTCGGCAATCATATAGGTCTTCCAGAGCCGCCTTCCATTGGAGGCGTCGAGCGCCACCACGTTGCCCCGAAACTTGCAGCACACGTATCCCGGATCGGCGACCTGCGATTCTTCGCGAGCCGAAACGGGAATATAGAGCCGCCCGCCAAAGAGCGTGGGCGAGCCGGTGACACGGGCCAGCGGATAGTCGTCGATCTTCACCTTCCACAACTGCTTTCCGGTTGCCGCATCCACCGCGTACATATTGGCCGCCAGGTCTCCAAAGTAAACGGTGTATCCTCCGCCGCCCGCCGCTTTCCCGATGCTGGCGGCACTCCGCACGCCCGCTTCCGTCTCGATCATCCATCGAATGCAGCCCGTCTTGGCATCGAGCGAATAGAAATCTCCCTCCCAGCTTCCGACATAGACGCGGCCCCCGAAAACAACGGGCTGGCCGCTGGCCGATGTCGCGCCCGGAAAGCCGAAGGCCCATTTCAGCTTGAGTTTGGGCACGTCTTCAGGCGAGAGTCCCGCAGCCGCGGCAGTCTGGAAACGCGTGTTGCCCGGCGTCACACCCCAGCCGTTCCAGGACGGCCCCGATGCCGATTTCGCAAACGAATTATCCGGCGTGGCGCAGAAGGCGGATTTCGGTATGGGATTCACCATTTCGCCGAACGGCTTGCCGGAAAGATATTCCGCGAGTGTGCGCCGCTCCGCGCGGCTTCGTTCCGCGCCTTGAGTCGCCATCGCGCCCTTTTCCAGCGCCGTGATAATCTGCTCCGGCGACAACCGCTTCAGCACCTCGCGGCCCGGCGCCCGGGAATCCCCGGCATCATGGCATTTTGAGCAGTAGGTATTGAAAAGCGCGGCTCCATCCTGCGCCCACGCAGGCGCCGACGCCACACCCATCAAGAGCACTACAAACCAGAAACCCAATATCCGAAGTTGCATCTTTCCCTCCCACGGAATCGCATGGTGTGAGTTCAACTATTCTATAGCGTTTTCGCAATCCCCGTAGAAAAAACGGCGACGGCAGAAGCGGCTACTCTGTCGTTGATTCTTGGAATTTGCGGGAATCACGCCAACGGCCGCGACGTATTTGCGATCTCTGTCTGCTAACCAAAACGGGAATTCGATCACTTCAGCCGAGCTTCGATCTCTCGCGTCAATTCCGCCGCGGAAGAGTGCAGTTCCACTATGCTCCCCGCTTCCCGCGCTGCAATCGGGATTCCATCGCGATACAACACCCGGTTCGTGGCAACCGAGGCGATCTTTTCTCCCGGTGTCGTGATGCCGGCGAGATTCAGCGGGTCGGCCGCCGAGATCGCGACGATCGTCCCGCCGGGCGTGCGGCGTCGAATCGCCCGCAGTTCCTGAACCGCCTCCGGCAGCGCGTACTGCTCCCCGGAGAACCCGGCCACAAATCGTCCGCCGCGAATCTCGCCGCGCGCCTCCAGGCGGCGAAACCGTCGAAGCAATTCCCTCCACGGCGGCAGGCCGCTCTCGCGCTCAACCAGGCGGTGGAATACTACACCATATCGCCGCAAGAGCTGCCAGGCGCAGAGGTCAACCGGATCGCTCTCGCTGACAGCCGCCGCGGCGTGCGCTTCTCCATTTCTGCGCAGCACGGACCATCGCCCGGCCGAGGGAGGAATGACAGGGAGCGGGCCGGGCCTCCCGTCCTTGTGTTTGTTCGAGCCGGTCCCCAGCGCCTTGTCGGGAGCGATCACCAGGGCGCGCAACGCCGCAAAGCCATCGGCGGTGACGCGTCCGCCGGCGATCAACTCGCGCAGCGCGGCTTCCGCCTCCGTCCGCAGCAGCCCCGTTCCAGACACTAACTCCTGGAAGAAACACGCACCCCGTTGCTGGAGATATTCGAGCACCAGCCCGGCGCCACCGACCAGAACAGAACCCGGATCGAGTTCCGAGGAATGCACGTTCGCTCCGGTTTGGCCGTTCCCTATTCCCCACTCCCTATTCGCGACTCCCCCTCCATTCCCGTTCGCAGCGGCGCCCGCGAGCGCCAGCCATGCTCCCATTCGCTCGCGAAATAACAGCGAGATGGGCGAAGCGCGGTTGGCGCCGGAATGGCGTCCTTCGGCCTCGGCGGGCAGAAACAGCCGCGCCCAGGCGAGCTCGCCCGAAAGACAAAGCTGGTCGAGCCACGCCGGATCGTAACGCACCATGCGCGACGGCAGAATGGCGCTCTCCCACGCCGCCGCCGGAATTTCAAAGCCCTGTAGCATGCCCACAATCGCCGAAAGTCCCAGCGGCCCTTCCACGCGAAACTCCGGATCGGCATGCTGCCACGCAAAGAGGAAGCGCATGAATTCGGCAGCCGTGACCGGCTCGATCTCCTTGCGCAGTCGGTCGAGCGTCGCGCGATGAATCCGCGCCAGCAGCCTGCGGTCGCACCATTCATGAACTGCGCTCGACGTTGCCGCTCCGATAAAATGGCCGCGAAACAGAAAGCCTTCTTTTTCGAGCGCAAGCATCGCGGCTTCCACTTCGTCCGCTCCCAGTCCCATCGAGCGGGCCAGCTCAGTCGCCGTCACCGGCCCGAGCGTCTCCATGCGCCCTCGCACGATCTCGATCAATGCTTCCTCTCTGGTCCAATCGTGGGCCTGCTCGCGCGCGGGCGCGGAGATTGCGGGCGAGTACGTCGCATCGGGATACACGCAATCGAACTGCGGCTTGCGCTCCGCCGCCACCCACAGCGATACTCCCGCTTCCGTGCGCAGGCACGCCGCGCGGCTTTGCGCGGCGAGAATCTCAAAGTATGGCCGCCACTCCGGACGCTCCTCGGCACCCACAAAGCCAGAAATCATCAATGCGTCGTGCAACTCATCGGGACTTTCCGCCTCGGACCGGGCCTCGTCACGCACCTTCTCAATGGCTGCCGGATCGAGCTTTCCCATCTCATCGCTGGTGCGGAAGTCGAGCGTCCGTCGCGTTTGCACGGCGCGCGCCCGGCGCTCCTCGAGCGGCGCATCGTCCAAAAATGCGTAGGGCTTGGCATTCAGTATCTCGTGCGACAGCGGCGACGGTTCCGTGGTGTCGCACGCTACCAGGCGCAGCCGTCCCGCCTCCATCGCGCGCAGCAGGAGGAGGAACCCGTCCTTGTCCATGGCCTCCGTCAGGCAGTCGTCGATCGTCTGCCGCACCAGCGGGTGATCGGGTACCTCGATCGGCCCCGTAAGATTTTCCGCGCAGGCGGCGCTATCGGGAAAGACCGTGGCCAGCAGGTCGTCGGCCCTCATGCGAAGAAACGCAGCCGGAATTTTCTTTCCGCCCGAGTTACGGAGAATGGCGAGCGCCCGCATCGAGTTCCACCGCCAGCGCGTCTGGAACATCGGCGCAGCCAGGAGCGCCTGCACCAGCAACGGCTCCGCCGAATTCGAATGCAGATATGAAAAAACTTCATCCAGCGGAAAGCTGTGCTGGAGGCCGAGCGAGAGGACGATCGCGTCGTCGGTCGCGGCGGCTTGCAGCTCGAAGTTGAAGCTGCGGCAGAAGCGTTTTCGCAACGCCAGTCCCCACGCCCGGTTGATGCGCGCTCCGAACGGCGCGTGGACCACGAGCTGCATTCCCCCCGTCGAATCGAAGAACCGCTCGAGCACAATAGTCTTCTGCGTTGGCACAATTCCGAGCACCGCGCGCGTCGCCGCCAGATACTCGACAATCTGCGCGGCCTCGGACTCGCCGATCCCGGTTTCTTCTTCGAGCCACTTCACAGCCGCACGATGCCGCGCGCTCGGCACGCCTTCGCCGACGGACTCTTCGTAGGGCTCGTCTGCTAATTCCATTGAAGCGTCGAGACGCCTCTCGACCTCCTCGCGCAGAAGGGAGATCTCCTCCGACAGCTCCGCGGTCCGCGCGGGCGCTTCGCCTAACCAAAAGGGGATGGTGGGCGGCTCGCCGCGTGCGTCCTCGACGCGCATCACGCCGGTCTCGACGCGCAGGATGCGCCACGAGGTATTGCCCAACTGGAAAATGTCCCCCGCCATGCTCTCGATGGCGAAGTCTTCGTTGACCGTACCGACCAGCAAACCTTCCGGCTCCAGCACCACCTGGTAGTCGGCGTTGTCGGGAATGGCGCCGCCCGACGTGATCGCCGCCAGCCGCGCTCCCTTGCGCGCGCGCACGCGGCCTTGCACGCCGTCGTAATGGAGATGCGCCGCGCTGCGTCCGCGCCGCGTGGAAAAACCTTCGGAGAGCATTCGCACGATCTCGTCGAACTCCCCGCGCTCCAGGTTCCGGTACGGGTAAGCTCCGCGGCAAAGCTCGTAGAGCGCGTCTTCCTCCCATTCCTCGGCTGCCGCGGCGGCAACGATCTGCTGCGACACAATGTCGAGCGGCTTTTCCGGAATCCGCAGCCGGTCGAGCCGCCCGTGCCGCACGGCTCGCAACAGCGCGGCACACTCGACCAACTCGTCGCGGCTCATCGCGAAGATTTTTCCGCGCGGCGTGGCCCCCAGCGTATGCCCGGAGCGTCCCACGCGCTGGAGCAGCGTCGCGATGGAGCGCGGCGTGCCGATCTGGCAGACGAGATCGACGGTCCCAATGTCGATGCCAAGTTCGAGCGATGCCGTGGCAACCAGCGCTTGCAGCGCGCCAGACTTCAGGCGCGTCTCGGCTTCGAAGCGCTGCCGGCGCGACAGACTCCCATGATGCGCCGTGACCTTCTCTTCGCCCAGGCGCTTCGAAAGATGCATGGCCAGCCGCTCGGCCAGCCGCCGCGTGTTGACGAAGACCAGCGTGGTTCGCTCGGCGCGGATCAGCGCGGCAAGCCGGTTGTAAATTTCTTCCCAGGTCTCGTTCGAGCAGACGGCCGTGAGGGGTGATGACGGGACCTCGATGGAAAGTTCCAGGCGGCGCGCGTGGCCCGTGTCGATTATCGTGCAGCGCGGGTGTCCCGCAGCATCGATCCGGCGCGTGCCGACGAGGAACCGCGCGACCTCTTCGATGGGACTTTGCGTCGCCGATAGTCCGATGCGAACGGGTTTGTGCGCCGCAATCGCATCCAGCCGTTCGAGCGTAAGCGCCAGGTGCGAGCCACGCTTATCTCGCGCCACGGCGTGAATCTCGTCCACGATAACAGTCCGCACGGTGCGAAACAGGCGGCGGCTCTTTTGCGCCGTGAGCAGGATGTAGAGCGATTCCGGCGTCGTGACCAGAATGTGCGGAGGCTTGCGCAGCATCTTCTGCCGCTCGGACGCAGGCGTGTCGCCTGTGCGCACCCAGACGCGAATCTCGGGCGCGGGAAGCCCCATCTTTCCAAGCGTGCGCTCGACCCCCGCCAGCGGCACCGCCAGGTTCACTTTCACGTCGTTCGAAAGCGCCTTGAGCGGGGAGATATAGACGACTTCCAACTCGTCCGGGATTGCGCCGAGTGTCCCCTGCCGGATCAGCGCGTCGATGGCGCAGAGAAACGCCGCCAGCGTCTTGCCCGATCCAGTCGGCGCCGCGATCAACGTGTCGCGGCCGGATTGGATCGCAGGCCAACCCAACCGCTGCGCCTCGGTCGGCGACGCAAAGGCGGAAGAGAACCATTCCGCCACCGCGGGATGAAATTTCGTTAAGGACATTTCCGAGACACCGCGCACTGGTTCAATTATACCGTGACGGGAGCGACGTGTGTCCTCTCCGAAGTTGAGGTCGCCGGCCGCAGAGAGGAAAGCCTAATTCAACGTGGTCTTAGAAGAAACGGAGACGACGATCGGCGCGGCGGACTCCGTTGGAAAACCTTTGTCCCGCCAGCCCTGCAAGCCTCCGGCAAGCGGCCTCACTCGCGTGATGCCCCTCCGCCGCAACAGCAGCGCCACACGGGCGCTGGTCGCTTCGTTGGGTCAGGTGCAGTAGAGCACAACGTCTTTGTCGAGCGGGATTACGAGTGGGTTCTGCTCCAGCTCTTCGGCATTTCTGCGGATGGCTCCTGGGATCGTTTCGGGATCGGCCTCAAAATCGAGCGAGTGGCGCAGGTCCACGATCAGCACCTCTTCGCCGGAGTCAAGCTGTCTCCGCAAATCTTCCGGGCTGATCCGGGCGATCCGCAACTGTCGAATGAAGCGCCGGCGCTCCAGGTATTTCCAGAGAACGTATGCCGCGAGGCCGCCGATGAGAATCACGCTGAGCATGGCGCCCAGCCGAGCGGCGAAGTCCGCCGCTTCTTCAAGCTGGCTGCTGAAAACGTATCCAATTCCCGTAAACGCTCCCACCCAGATGAGCGTCCCCAGGGAATCAAGAAGGAGGAAGCGGGACAAGCGCACACGGACGAATCCAGCCAGCGGCGGCGCCAACGTGCTGAAACCCGGAAAAAACTTTGCGACCAACAGCGAGCCGACGCCGTAAGAGGCGAAAACGCTCTCCGTTCGCCGGACGCAGCTATCGGGTTCCAGAGAGATGCGGCAAAGCAGCTTCAGGACCTTGGCGCCTTTGCGGCGTCCGATTTCATACCACAACACGTCGGCCAGCAGTGCGGCAACGGTTCCCACCGTCACCGCGAGAAGAAGACCCATGCGCCCGGCTCCCGCCAGCGCCCCCGCCGCAAGCAACGCCGGTACGGAGGGCAGCGGCAGGCCGAGCTGTTCCGCCAGCACCCAGACGAACAGCACGGTGTAGCCGTGGGCGATCAGAAATTGGAGCGTGTCATTCATCGATTAGGCATAAATTAGGCATAGATTATGCGTCAGCCGGAATGCGGCAGAGCAAGTGCGTGAGAATGGTTCGATTCCCGCCAGGGAAATTGGTTACAGTAATCTTACTCGAGTTCCGGCATCAGTGTCGTGGGCGCGCCCAGGTTCCACTCCGCCCAATGCAGGTTCATATCGGCCAGCTTCAGGGTGCGTTCGATCATGGGAATGTCGGTCGCCTCAATGACCTCGCGCAGCAAGGCCCGGGCTTGGGCGATTCGATCTAAAATTTGATCTCGTTCCATCTCTCCTCCTGTAGCCACGGCACGCTTTTGTGCCGTGGGCACGTTCCGTATCGTCCCGGACGAAAAACCCACGGCACAAAAAGCGTGCCGTGGCTACCAATCTCATCCCCGGTCCAGCGCGCGGCGCACTTCTTTGGGACGCTGGTCGATGATGCGGCGGGTCTTCAATTCATAGCGCGGGAGCGATCCCGGCGGCGCCACTTCCACCTCCAGATGAACCTTCAACACCTCGCGTATCCGCCGCTCGCACTCGCGGGCTATTTCAGCGTGGCGGTCCGCGGATATCTCTTTCGCCGGCTCGGCGCGCACGCACATGCGGTCCATTCCGCTGACGCGCGTCAGGACCAGCTCGTAATGGCTGCTCAAGCCCTCCACCTGCCCGATCACGTTCTCCACCGCCGACTGATAGACATTGGTTCCGCGAATGATGGCCATATAATCGGTTCGCCCCAGAACACTGCCTTTGAAATAAGCGAGTGTCCGTCCGCAGGCGCATTGGTTGTGGCGTTCGATCAGATCGTGGGTGCGGTAGTTGAGCAGCGGCTGGGCGTTGTTCACGAAAGTGGTGACGATATTTTCGCCAATCTCCCCTTCGCGCACTTCGCGGCCGGTCTCCGGATCGCGGCTCCACGAGAAACTCCCCACTTCATCCAGATGCACGCCCTCCCCGTTCGGACAGGCAAAGGCGAGCGCGTGCACTTCGGCCAAGCCCAGCAGCTCTCCCGAGACCGCTCTCCAGGATTCCTCCAATTGCCGCCGCATCGCCGGAATAGCGCACGGGCCTGGCTCCCCGGCATGATAGCTGAAGCGCACGGAGAGCGACGATGGCTCGACACCCATCCCGCGCGCGACCTCGGCGAGGTGCAGCGCGTAGGTAGGCGTCGAGATTAATACCGACGGCTTCAGGCGCTGGATCATGCGGATGTGCCCCTCCGAGGTCTGTCCGCCCCCCGGAATCACGGTCGCTCCCAGCCGACGCACGCCCCAGTACGCGCTCCAGAATCCGGCGAACGGACCCCAGTTGAAAGCGAAATAAAACGTGTCGCGAGGCCGGATGCCGAGCGCCCAAAAGCCGGTGGTCCAGGCTTCGCCGTATCGCTCGGTGTCGTAGCCCGTGTAAGGAATGCGCAGCGGAATCCCCGTCGTGCCGGAGGTCTCGCAGTGATGCGCGATGAAGTCCGGAGGCACGGCCAGCGTATCGCCATAGTTCGGCCGCTCGTCCTGCAAATGGATGAATTCGTCCTTGTCCATCAGCGGGACTTTACGCTTGAAGTCGTCGAGAGTTGCGATTTCATCGGGATGAACGCCGGCCTGATCCAGCTTGCGGCGGTAGAAGGGGCTGTGAGCGTGGGCATGTTGGAGCACCGCTTTGACGCGATGCAGATGCAGCCGGTCAAGTTCCTCGCGCGGCATGGTCTCGTAGTAACGGTTCCAGAATGGGCTTTGTAGGTTCCGCAAAAAAGGACGCACGGACACGGGAGACCTCCTTTGACGTGGCGAGCCTCTTTAGCCGCCGCGCGCGCCGGATACTCTTTTTCCGCCATCCGCCGACGGATCTTTCCAAGCCAGCCATTCCCCCGCCGACTCATTCTAGAGACGCGCCGCGGACAAGTCAAACGGCGCCTGCCCGGAAGCTTGCCGGAAACGGCCCGCTGCGGTATATTTGCCAACAATAGGACTTGGGAATACACCATGGCATACGCATGCACCGTTTGCGGCGAGGGAGAAAAAGAATGCCAGTGCCCGCGCTTCTGCACGCTCTGCAAATCCGATTACGAAGTGAGACTCTGCGGGGACGGTTGCTATTACTGCAGCGACTGCCGCGAGATTTGCGGCTTCATGGCGGAAGACCGGTCGGAAGTGTAGAGGAAAATCGACGGCGAGAAAAAAAACGGTCACCGTGGCCCGCAACTATGTCATCCTTCGGATGCGCCCTTTCGCTTCAACTTCTCCGCGCCATCCAGAATGTTGTCCACCCCGCGTCGTAACAGGTAGACACCCGCTAGTAAAAAAAGGAATCGGCTCACAAAAATCGGTTGTCCGGGAGGGTCATTGAGAAAGTAGGCTATTTGGACACCGGTCCAACCCATGCCAGCCACCACCTCGCACCAGCCGTAAGAAAATTGGCGCTTCGATCTCTTGATGTACCCGAGGATGAAAGCAACTATAACGCCCAAGCTTGTGATAGTCACTGCGATACTGCCATTCCTCGCCGTTGTCGCAGGAGCGAAGAAGTAAATACCCACTCCAGTGAGGAAGAATAGAACCAGGAAAACCCCAAAAATCGTCGCCAGGCCTTTTCCCAAAAAGGTTTCGCTGAATCGGTCCAGGAGGTAATCCAGATCGAAAAAGGATCGCTTTGCGCCTGTTTTCATCGAGTGTTATAGCCACAGCATGCCGTTTATGCTGTGGGTTTTTAGCGTGAACAAGAACGAACCCACGGCACACAAATCGTGCCGTGGCTACCCAAGACGCTTTCCCGATCCGACAATTTAAGCGCTCCGCAGTTCCTCAGCCCGGATCGGCAGGCGGCGGATACGCTTGCCGGTGGCCGCGAAGATGGCGTTAATCACGGCGGAGGCGATGGGTGGCGTGCCCGGCTCGCCGATGCCGCCGGGCGTCTCCGTGCTCGGGACGATATACACCTCGACTTCCGGCATCTCGTTCATGCGCAGCATCGGATAGTTGTCGAAGTTCGATTGTTCTACGCGCCCGTTCTTGATGGTGATCTCGCCTTTCAATGCCGCGGTGAGGCCGTAAACGATCGAGCCTTCGATTTGAGCCTTGATGGTATCGGGATTGATATTCCAGCCGCAATCGACGGAGGAAACCACGCGGTGTACGCGCACATTACCGTCCCGCGCGACCGACACCTCGGCGACCTGCGCGACGAAGCTGCCGAACGATTCATGGACCGAAATTCCTCGGAAGCGGCCCTGGGGAAGAGGCTTCCCCCATCCGGCCTTCTCGGCGGCAAGCTCCAGCACGGCCTTGTGTCGCGGCGCTTTGTCGAGGAGTTTGCGGCGCAGCTCGTAAGGGTCCTGACCCCCGGCGTGTGCGATCTCGTCGAAGAACGATTCGGTCACATAGCCGTTGACCGAGTTCCCAACCGACCGCCAGTAGCCCACCGGAATTCCGGGATCGTTCCATATATATTCGGCGCGCAAATTGGGAATGTTGTAAGGGAGGTCGGAGGCGCCGTTCATTGAGTTGCGGTCCACGCCGCCGCTCGAGTCCAGAGCGTGCGGGTTCGACCGTGCGTTGAGCGAAGGTTGCACCAGACGCTGCATCCAGGCGATGGGCATTCCCGCGCCGTCAAGCGAAGCCCAAAACCGGACGTACGTCACGGGCCGGTAGAAATCGTGCTGCATGTCGTCCTCGCGCGACCAGATGACCTTCACCGGGCGGCCAACGGCTTTGGATGCTTCAACCGCGTCCGAAACGTAATCGGCCTCGCCGCGCCGCCCGAAACCGCCGCCCAGAAACAGAGCGTGAACCTTCACCGCCGAAGCCGGCAGGCCGGTGATTTTCATCGCGGCCTCGTGCGCGCTCGACTGCGACTGCGTGGAGACCCAAACGTCGCAGCCATCTTTGCGCACGTCCGCGGTGCAGTTCTGAGGTTCCATCGTAGCGTGCGCCAGGTAGGGAACCTCATAGACGGCTTCAAGCTGCTTGGCGCCCGTGGGCATCGCTTTCGCGAAGTCGCCGTCGTTGCGCGCCACTTTTCCGGGCCGCTCCGCCGCCTCGACGAACCGCCTGCGAATTTCCTCCGAACTCAGATTCGCATTCGGCCCTTCGTCCCAGTTCACTTGCAGCGCTTTGAGCCCTTGCGTCGCCGCCCAGAAGTTGTCGGCAACCACCGCCACGCCGGAGCCAATCTGCACAACTTGACGCACGCCATGCACCGCTTTCGCCTTGCCGGCATCGAAGCTCGCGACCTTGCCGCCAAAGACGGGACATTTTGCGACTCGTGCAACGAGCATGTTCGGGAGCTTCGCGTCCATTCCATAGACGGCGCTGCCATTGACCTTTTGCGGAATATCCACGCGGGCCAGAGACTGGCCGAGCAGGCGGAAATCTTTCTGGTCCTTGAGCGAGACCTGTTTTGGAACCGGCAGCGCGGCTGCCTTTTCGACGAGCGCTCCATAGCGCAAGCGGCGTCCGCTCTCCTTGTGGATGACTTCGCCTTTTTCGGTGGAACAACCGGACTCCGGGACGCTCCAGGTCTGCGCCGCGGCAGTCACAAGCATGGCGCGCGCCGCGGCGCCAGCCTCGCGCAACGGCTTCCAATAGCCTCGCGTGCTGCGGCTGCCTGCCGTCACCATTCTTCCGCCCAATCCCTGGTTGCCATAGGCGAGATCGACCGGCGCCCATTCCAATTTCACCTTGTTCCAGTCGGCGTCCAATTCTTCCGCCACCAGCATTGGCATGGCGGTCATCACGCCCTGCCCCATTTCGAGCTGCGAAAGTATGATCGTCACGCTATCGTCCGGCGCGACGCGCAGCCAGATATTGGGCGCGAAGGGAGCGGTAGATTCCGCCTTCGCCGCTTTGGCTTTGGCGGATGCGAGCGTGCCCGGCAGATGAAAACCCAAAACCAGCCCACCCGTAACGGCGGCGCTCGTCGTGAGAGTTGTCTTGAGAAACGACCGCCGGCTCAGGTTCGCGACCTCCGGCGTCGCAGTATCGGGCATCTTGTCGTGAATCATTTCCCGCCTCATGTTACGCCTCCGCTTTCTGGTTTCCGGCCGCGCGATGGATGGCGCGCCGAATCCGGTTATAGGTGCCGCAACGGCAAATGTTGGTCATGCCGGCATCGATGTCTTCATCAGTGGGATGGGGAGATTTCGCGAGCAATGCGGCGGCCGCCATGATCTGACCCGACTGGCAGTACCCGCATTGCGGGACCTGCTCCGCGATCCATGCTTGCTGCAAGGGATGGCGGCTGTTGGGCGATAGCCCTTCAATGGTTGTGATTTTCTTCCCGGCTGCGGCGGAGACCGCCGTCTGGCAAGAGCGCGTGGCCTTGCCGTCAATGTGCACCGTACACGCGCCGCACTGCCCCAGGCCGCATCCGAACTTCGTCCCGGTCAGTCCGATCGCCTCGCGCAACACCCAGAGCAGCGGGGTATCGGGGCTGACGTCTAAGGTATGCTGCTTGCCATTCACGTTCAAGGAGATCATTGTTGTTACCTCCTGCGACGATTCCGAGAGATCGCCCCCACGACGGGCGGGTGTGAGCTTCCCGCGAATCGGAAGAAAAGTTCAGTTGGAAAAAACCTTGGTAACACGCCTGAAAGATATCGGATTAAATTATCGCGAGACGCCCTCGAGCGGGCTGGACGCGGCGGCGTAGAGCTTCCTGGGAATGCGCCCGGCCAGATACGCAAGACGCCCCGCCTGCACCGCGTGATTCATCGCGCTCGCCATTGCCTCGGGATATTGCGCCCCCGCGATTCCCGTGTTCATCAGGACGCCGTCGGCGCCGAGTTCCATTGCGATCGCGGCATCCGAAGCCGTCCCTACGCCCGCATCGACAATCATGGGAACCTTGGTGATCCGCTCCCGCAGGATACGCATGTTGGGGATATTCTGAAGCCCCAGGCCGGAACCAATCGGAGCGCCGAGTGGCATGACGACCGCCGCCCCGGCATCAATGAGCCGTTGAGCCGTGATGAGGTCGTCGTTGGTATAGGGCATCACGACAAACCCTTCCTTCGCCAATATCTCGGTGGCCTTGAGCAACTCGAAGTTATCGGGGAAGAGCGTCTGCTCGTCTCCCAGCACTTCAAGCTTGATCCAGTTGGATAGTCCCACCTCGCGCGCCAGCCGCGCCGTGCGTATGGCGTCATCGGCGGTGTAGCACCCGGCGGTGTTGGGAAGAATGAAATACTTTTTCCGATCAATGAAGTCGAGGAGCGATTCCTTGCTGCGGTCGGTAAGGTTCACGCGCCGCACGGCCACGGTGACCATCTCCGTCCCCGAAGCTTCGAGCGCCCGGGCCATCTCGGGAAAAGAGCGGTACTTCCCGGTTCCGACAATCAAGCGGGAATGAAATTCTTTATCGGCGATTTTCAGCGGTCCATCTTGGTCTGACATAGCTAAAATTCTAGGCCGGTGGCGGAGGAAAAGCAATCGGTTCGGAGACGATATGAAATCCGGCTACGAAGCGAGTACCAAAGCTTCTCGTAGTGTGATTCTGAGTGTTTCCAATAATTCTTCGCGAGATGCTTCCTGACAATTCACCCCGGGGACTTCTTCAATCCAGCCGATCCACCACTTGCCATCCTGACGGATCACTGCTGTGTACGTGCTTTTCACGACAATGCCTCCCGTCAACCTGCCTTCTCCTGCTCAACAACTCTATTCGGCAGTTCTTTATTATCGGCCAAACTTCAATTGATAAGCTCGCGGGATGAGTTGCAACAGAGGTTCTAACTCCTCCGGGTTATGGGCTGTCGACCTGCTGTAGTTCGGATTGCGCCCAGGGCGCAGACCTCGATGCTTTAGGCTATCGGGGCTGCCGTAGAAACTCACTCCTATCCCGGCCGGATGTCGCTTCAGCAGATACTCGACGAAAACGAAGTTGGGCTCGATACCAACTCCTCGCCCTGAAAAAGCCTTAAACGCTCTGGCTCCCGGTGACTTCAAAGCTGTGTCCACAAATCGTTGCGCGAGCTCGACTGATCGGAGTGGGAAGTTGGGGAAGTTATGCTTAACGTCAAAACCGTTCGACGGTACGGCAGTGGAGTCTTGCTGCTGGGCGCCCCGTGCCATTAGTGTATCCCTCACTTGTTCAAGGATGTGTTCTGCGACGATACCCGAACATAAAGTGGCAGCGTCGACATTCTGCCTTTTAGCCTCTTCGAGGACTTGTTGGCTCACAGTATCTGGTAACAAAATCGTCAGTGTTTTCATATGACACACTGTAGCATAGTGTCGGCACTGTGTCAATTATTTTCTCGGTTGCAAAATCGGTTCCGTTTCACACCACCACCGCTTCCTTATACTCCCCAAACACGCGCCGCATGGCGTCGGAAACCTCGCCGACCGTGGCATAGGCTTCGACGGCCTCCAAAATGACCGGCAGCAGGTTCTCCGTCCCCCGCGCGGCGTCTTCCACACGCCGCAGCGCTTCCTGAACACGCGCTGAATCTCGCTCCGAGCGCAGCGCGTGAAGGCGAGCGACCTGATCGGCTTCGAGCGCTTGGTCCACACGCAACGTGGGATATCTATCTTCCTCCGTCTTGGTAAAACGATTCACTCCCACCACGATCTGTTTCCCGCTTTCGACGGCTTTCTGATACTCGAACGCCGCCTTCTGAATTTCCTTCTGAATGTAGCCGGTCTCAATGGCCCGGAGCATCCCTCCCATCGCGGCAATGCGGTCGAGATATTGCTGCGCGCGGGTTTCGATCTCGGTGGTGAGGCTCTCGATGAAGTAGGAGCCGGCGAGCGGATCGACCGTGTTTCGCACGCCGCTCTCGTGCGCGATGATCTGCTGCGTGCGCAAGGCCAGGAGCGCGGCCTCTTCCGTCGGCAGGCCGAGCGCCTCGTCCTTGGCGTTGGTGTGGAGCGACTGCGTTCCGCCGAGCACGGCCGCCAGCGCCTCAACCGTGGTGCGGACGATGTTTACATTGGGCTGCTGCGCGGTAAGCGTGGAGCCGGCGGTCTGCGTGTGGAAGCGCAGCATCTGCGACCGGGGATCGCGCGCGTGGAACTTTTCCTTCATGATGCGCGCCCACAGGCGGCGAGCGGCGCGGTACTTGGCGATCTCCTCGAAGAAGTTGCTATGAGCGTTGAAGAAGAACGACAGGCGCGGGGCGAAGGTGTCGAGTTCCAGACCGGCGGCGATGGCGGCTTCCACATACGTGACGGCATCGGCGAGCGTGAAAGCGACCTCCTGCACGGCGGTCGAACCGGCCTCGCGGATGTGGTAGCCCGAGATCGAGATGGTGTTCCACTCGGGCAGCTCGTCGCGACACCATCGGAAGAGGTCTGTCACAAGGCGCAGCGCCGGGCGAGGCGGGTAGATGTAAGTCCCGCGTGCGATGTACTCCTTCAGGATGTCGTTCTGCACGGTGCCGGAAAGTTTTCTTAAGTCCGCTCCCTGGCGGCGCGCCACCGCGACATAGAGCGCAAGCAGAATCGCGGCGGTCGAGTTGATCGTCATCGAGGTCGAGATTTTGTCGAGCGGGATACCGTCGAAGAGCGTCTCCATGTCGCGCAGGCTGTCGATGGCGACGCCCACCTTGCCGACCTCGCCGAACGCGAGCGACGCATCCGGGTCGAACCCCATCTGGGTCGGCAGATCGAATGCGACGGAGAGGCCGGTCTGCCCCTGGTCGAGCAGGAAGCGGTACCGCTTGTTCGTCTCGGGCGCCGAGCCGAAGCCGGCGTACTGCCGCATGGTCCAGAGGCGCCCGCGGTACATCGTGGGATGCACGCCGCGCGTGAACGGCAGGTGGCCCGGCTCGCCCAGACGCGCGCCGACG